>Ga0208011_1000089_pt1 | contig 42573 bp, 35 predicted proteins | sample 7_EtaG_FD_184080 | JGI IMG/M metagenome (GOLD analysis project Ga0208011, IMG submission 184080) | Marine viral communities from the Subarctic Pacific Ocean - 7_ETSP_OMZ_AT15161 metaG (SPAdes) (version 2) | ecosystem: Environmental > Aquatic > Marine > Oceanic | place: Pacific Ocean | collected...
CCAAATGCAAAGTCGTGCTCTGATATTAATTCTTTTTGTTCAGTAACCGTTTCGTAGGTTGCTGCTAGGGTTGATTGAAATTCTGCTAATTTCTCATGCTCAGTATTTCTGTTTGCAAGTTGATCGGTAATTCTTTGAATCTCCGATTCCAAATTGCGTGACTGTCTTTGTAGCCCTGAAATGCGAGTATTGTTTTGAGAAATGCCATGTGTTAGGGAAGTTACCTCCTTAGTTAATTTGGTGAAGCGGAGCTCTCTGTCCTCCTCATTTTTTATTTTGGACTCTAGTTCGTCGAGTCCTGTTTGGAGTTTACGTACAAAAGTTTTGAGCTCCGCAATTTTATTTACACGAAAATCTTCCTTAAGAGATTGTGTACATGTAGGGCATGATACATTATCATTAAAGAAATCATATTCAGTACCAGCAGCACTGACTTTCTGTTTTATCTTACCACGTAAATCTGATAAGGTTCGTAATGATTTCGTAACATCACTTAACCCTAAAAGTTGAGAATCAAGGGTTTCAAGTTCTTTGGAAAGCTCCTCATTCTTATCAATATAATCTTTAGCTTCATTTGCAATCTTCCTAATCGAACTCTGTTTTTCCTTGATATCATCATTACCTGTCCTCTCTATTTTTTTAATAAACTCTTCTTGCATCTGAACCTTATCAAGAAGACTCTCCTTCTTTAATTCAAGTGTTCTAACAGAATCTCTTTGTGTTCGAAGTTTTGCTTTAATAACTTCACTCATAGCAGAGAAGATTTTAATGTCTAATAAATCTTCTATGACTTCCCTTCTACTAGAAGCAGTCAACTGCATAAAGGGAACAAATGTACTGCTACCTAATACTACTATCTGAGTGAATGACTTGTAGTTAAGTTTAAGGATATTCAGTTCAAAATTCTTTTGCTGGTCTGTTGCTGATGCAAATTGATCTTGCATCTTCCCATCTACCCATATCTCAAACTTATTTGGTTTCAAACCACGAACTACCTTATACTGTTTATTCCTTACAGTAAACTCAACCTCAACCATACCATCTCTTTCATTGGTTGTATTGATAAGTTGTGGTTTAGTAATCCTTCTAAATGGTTTATTAAACAACGAAAAAGTCAACGCATCTAGGATGGTCGACTTACCAGCACCATTCGTACCGACAATAATATTTGTATTGTGTTCAGTTAGATTAACCTCTGTAAACTGGTTACCAGTACTTAAGAAGTTCTTCCATCTAATCTTCTGAAATGAGATCATGATCTAGTTCATCAGGAGGAATAACAATGTCATCTTTTGTGATAATAGAGTATCGATACCCGTTAGTCTCACAGACACCCACTGCAGAATGGTCATCAACTTCGATAACATGCATCTCTGGGTAACCCTGATCCTCTAACATCATAGCATATCGCTCGGCATCATCCTCTTCTACAAAGAGATACAACACCTTTTGACCAAAGCGATTCTCTACAGCATATGCACCAGTGTCTTCTCTACCAGCAACAGCAAGGAGATGCATCACGTGACCTCACAGGCCTCTTGATACACATTATGTAATAGTTTCTTCACTTTGGATTTATCCACATCAGAATCTACCTCATCAATATATTTACTCAAAAGAGTAAGAGTATCTTCAGAATCCTTCCCCTGATCTTCATAAGTCACAAACCCTGTACCGTAATCAACAGTATCGACAGTCTTTAATTCAGCAACTCCTGCTTGATATAATTTGTCTATAAACTTATCAAACTTAGTTCCCTTACCCTTGTCCTGTACAATTACCTTGACTATCTTATCCTCATAAGGACGCGCATCAAAGGTTTGATAATCATTATTATTGAAGAATATCTTCTCAAAGATATTGAATGGGTTATCAACTGGAGTATGTTCTAGGGTTTCAGTATCGAAGATATGAAATCCCCTATCATCTCCACAATCGTTCCAATAGATTTCGTATGGATTGCCCAGATAATAAATGTTATCTTGAGCATTCCTATGATGATAATGACCGGAGTATACCTTTTCAAACTTTTTATAAATTCCTTTATCTTGTCCATGCTCCATTACGTGGTGTGCATTTGCTAAGAACCCATTGAGTTCTAGATGTCCCATTGCTACGGAACATTTAGATTTGTTAATTTTCTTATATGTGTCATTTTCATTCTCCTGATTAACCCATGGAATAAATGCTATATCTAATCCACCAACTTTCAACTCCTCATATTCACTGATAACACGGATATTATCATACTCTCGTAATAATAATTCGCAAGCGTTAACGGAATTAGTATTTTTGTAATATGCTGTGTGATTACCCACAACAGTAATAAGATTAACCTTCCTATCTCGTAGTAAGTCGAAATAGTTGTCTTTAGCCCACCGGAGTGCAGAGTAATTAATACCTGTACGGTTATCGAAAGTATCACCCATATCAATACAAACGGTGATGCCATTAGCATCCAGATACGGGAAAAAGACTTCTTCATAGAATTTTCTGAAGAAGTCATGGAATAGTTTTGAATTTTTTCTTGCACCAAAATGCTGATCGGTTATTACCGCTACCTTCATTGATAACCAGAACGCAACTTGGTGTGGATATTATCCTTAATCTGATTATAGTCTGAATAGTTCCCACCGTCAAGTGTGTTGTCATCAACCATTACTTGTTCGAATCCAGAACGTTCCAGAATCTTGTTCTTGACTTCAAGTTGACGCTTTTCCCTTTGAATCCGTCTAAGAAATGCGTAATGAATAATCTGTGTGAAATAAGCAAACGGATTACTAGACTTAGCGGGATCAAAGTTATTAATATACTGAACACAGTTTTCAATTCCATCACATACCATATCATCTTTGAACATATAATTAACGAAGTTTGGTTTATAAGATAGATGTGTTGCTATCTTTAAAAAACACTCTCCTAGATAATTCGTTATCCTTGGTTTATCTTTACCAAGTTCTGCTGCATCAGCAACTGACATCTTATATGCAACAATAGCAGCAAGAAACTCCTTGTTGTTTACATAGTGCTCGGATCTGGCCCTGCGTCTAGGCATTGTTGTAATCGCCATAAGTATTATCTCTCACTTGTTCATATTATAACATATATTAAGGGACTTGACAAACTCTAATAATATGTGTAGAATAACTTTGTGGAAGTTTCAGGAATAGCTTTAGCTACTAATATCTTTTTTATAGAGTTGTTCTAGCATCTTCTTAGCGTCTGAGACACTAGATATGTAGCCCATCTTTCTATCTATATTAGATCTATGTCCGTCTTGAGAGGATTCTTCAACATACTTCTGGTGAATAGTAATCATCTCTACATCATTACACTCTACCATAGTCATAATATTTTTAAGATCCATAACCATCATATCTTCATCACTAGTCTTTAACCAAGGTTCTACTTTATATCCAGCAATACAATTAGCACCAGGCATCCTAACTGGTTTAACTAATACGGGGTTATGTAATAACAACAATGTTCTATTATCTTCATCACATGCAGCAACTTTAGCGAAGACTTCCTCACCGGATATTAATTTTAAACTAGCGTAGAAATCATTCTCCATAGTTGGTTATCCTTTTAACTTGATTGAAATAATTTCATAATTGAATTGTTCTTCATTATAGGTTTTAATACGTTCAATTAAATGATTTAAAGTATAATTCTTACGGGACTTATGAGTACAGTCATCAGCGATATCATAAAGCATTGCTTTTACTTTTCCTTTTCCTTTCCGAAGTACTCGTCCGATTGATTGTAAATTACGTACTCGTGATTTAGATGGAGAAGCAAAAATAACGTTATGTAACCTCCTAATATTGATGCCTGTAGAGAAGGTTCCATAAGATGCCACTATAATTGCATTTGTTTCAGTTTCAGTAATAGATCTAACTTCTTCTCTTTCATCAGCAGATACACCACCATGTATAAAGAAAACTTTACGATTTGCTGACTTACTATTATTTATTAAATTATACAACACTTCACCATGAGATTCAACTCTACTGTAAAGTAATAATGTATTTCCCTTTTGATCTAGTGCTAGATTTTTTAAGAACTTATTCCTTTGTTCATGTGTAATAAGGTATTGTATTTCATCTTCATATGTTTCAAACTTAATAGGCGGATGCCTTAAAACGAGACATGTAATGTCGAGTTTTGCTAATTGGCCCTTATCCATTAACTCTTTAGTCCTAGTCACTTTATATGCTGGACCAAACAATCCTTCTAATACCCACTTATGTGTTTGGGAACCATCTAATGTACCAGTAAAACCAAAGCGATACTTAGCAGTATGCAACTTAGTCATAATCTGCACTAATGATTTAGATTTAAACTGATGTGCTTCATCTCCTATTACTACATTAAAGTTTTCAAAATAACTTCTAGGTAACTTATAGATAGATTGCCACGTTGTAATGGTGACTGAACATGATGTCTCCTTCTCTCGGCCTGCGTATATTTTGTGACAGTTTATCTCTGCATCCCACCCGTAGTCTTCGAAGTCTTTATACATCTGCTCTACAAGACTTGTCGTTGGGACAACTACAAGACTTTTTTGCCCTCTATCTGTGTAGTACCTCACTAGAGCGTAAATCATCAACGATTTTCCAGAAGCAGTTGGTGATACTAATAATCTTCTTTGATGTCTTAAAGCATCGTACACTCCCTCTATCTGGTATCCACGTGGAGAATGACGTGAAATAGCAGTCATATAATCTTTAACACCCTCCATCGATATCATCTCATCGACTTCGAATGGAGTACCAAAATATTTGTTATCTAGAAACTTATATTCGTAATCGTAATTCTTACAAAAAGAAAGTATCTTATCTAATAAACCAACGTATATTTCGCCGGTTGCTGTAGAGAAAAGACGAATTTTCCCATCCCAGTACTTATTGCGATACTGTGGCATGAACTTGGCACCAGGAACCTCAAACGTAAAATGTTCTGAGAGTTCTTGATAGACGTGCGGTTCCGCCAGAATCCTAAGGAAAACTTCATTCTTCTTCTCAATCTCAACCATAACCAGCGATGAATTTCTGCCACTCAATCGCATTCTTAATTTGATAAGTCCTATTGTTTATCTGTTTAAGGATGCTCTCAATATAATTTAGGAGAGTTTCGTAGTAGTCAATTTTAAGATTAATATCCCTGAGTTTCTCGTCTGCGTCTAGATATTTCGTCATAGTATCCTTATCCCTTATCTTCTTTCCAAAGGGATTCTTCTCATACACTTCTGGATCAGATTTACCAGAATAGTATTCATATCTCTCATGCCTAATGTTCTTCCTTTGTTGCTCTGCTTTCTTCCTTAGCAACAAGAAGTTATTAAACATATCATGATACTTAGCATGTAATGCTGGTATCTTTAATGATTCTGTGTGAAGATTATCTGAGTCAATCTGTGAGTCTTTCTCCCACATACTTTGCAAAGTTTCAAGATTCATAGGCGATTGCCTTGATTGTCCGTTATTTCGTAGATAGTATACTTAAACGTAACCTCTGAAGTAAGATAATCAACACTACCAGGTGTAGCATCAAACTGAAGAGTGGTTAAATCAATTGGCCATAGGTCACTAAATTTTACCATAAATTGGGGATTATTGCTACTGTCTAATACAAATAGTGTACCATCACAAGTTAAATTATCACTATCTTGATTCTGTAACCCCTTTGTATTTGCTTGTCTTAAGTCAAATACTTCTTGTCTGGTTTCTGGAAAAGCAAGTCCCCTCATCCAGTTCTGTATCTGCATATAGTTTTCAAGATTCTCATCAACTAAGAATCTTAATGAGAAGTCCTGAAACTCCATCTTATCACCAGGACGTGGAATGTCCCTCAAATAGTTTGGTTGATTGGCTACACCAATAGTCAATCCAGGAATCTGAGCAGTATTACTAAAGAAACTTACCTTAGGTGCTTTGACCAAACTAAATTTAAACCCAATAGGAGATAGGAAATTCCTATTTTCTAATTGCTTATCAAATGGATTTGTTGTTTTAGCCATTAATTTGCACCTAGTTCGTTACGAACTTCTTTCTCAATTTCTTTTCTCATTGCAATACGTTCTACTTCCTTGGCTTTTTTCTCCGCCTTTTCATCACGTTTCTTTGCCTCCACCTCACGTTGTTTTTCTATCTTTGATTTGGTCATTTCACGATGTTTAGTAACAGCCTTTTGCTGCGTTTCAACACGCTGAAACCTTTCTCTAGCAGCGTCTTCAATAAATTGTAAATAAGATTTTTGATTCATTGTCCGTCATGATCAAATGATGCGCCGCTAGTGTTCATTGGTTTGAATACAGGTCTCCGTAATGGTATTTAGACAAAAAAAGAGAGGGTGTTAACCCTCTCAATCATTTCAAAGTTCAACTACCCCACCATCAGGATCTATTTCCAAAATTTGAGTAGGTCTTACACCAAACTCAAAAGGACAGTAATTAGGATCTTCTACCAATTTATAGTGCATTGCTTTCACACAATCCCAGAACTCATTAAGTTCTTTTTTAGTATCAGTTACACATTTAAGATGATCGGATCCTTCCTTTTTAACTTTATTTGATGGAATATAAACATGAACTTTGGACCTCTTTCCTTTCTTTGCATCTTTTAATATATGCGTAAAGTTTCGAGGTCCGTAAGTTCCATTTGCTTCAGCACGAACAAGTCTTCCTGCAAATCCTTGCTTATCAATTTCACCATCAGAAGTATACTTACCATCATCTTCTTTTAGATACTTGGCAGCAGCTTCATCTGTAAAACTAACAAATGTTCTGTCAATATGTCTTGCATGAATAACATCATTAGCAATGTTCTCCACTACTTTATCAGTAAAAGAGTGTTCAATACCATCAATCCACTCTATTAGTTTTTCTTTAGAGACTTCTCTACCTGCTTTTGCTTCTCTCTTAGCCCATTTAACGGCACGAGTTAAAAAATCCTTTCGGGTTGCCTTAGAACTTGGTGGATGATTATTTGCACCTAATCCAATCTCATCATAAAGATCTTCAATATCATAACCATCATTAATCTCATAGTAATCAAATGCCCATGAAACTTGACCTAGATCTTTTAAAACATAAACACGGTGAAACCCATCAATAAGAAAATAAATTCCCTTCCATTTTACAATAATAGGAAGAGGTTCATCATATCTAATACCTTTTATAAATTCACCTGTTAGTTCTTTTAGTTTCTCAATAATAAGGCCACCTGAACGTGCCTTATTTTTAATAGTTTTGCCACCTGTATCAATGTTGGCAATTTCCTCAATAATAGTATTCTTGTAAGAAGCACAACGGAAGATGCGCCTTCGCAGTGCTCTACCAAAAAATAACTCCTTATTTGGAACTTCGCAAATTCCAAGGGGAGTCTGTGCAATTAGTTCTTGCATGATAATAACCTTTGTATAGGATGGTTAGACAGAATCAATGAAGTTTGATTCCACCTGTATTAAGAATAACACCCTTTCATTATCATGTCAATTTTCTGTTGTAAAACTAAATATATCTTTCTTTTCGCCGATTCCCTTTATTGCTTTATCAATCCTATCTTGGGTTATACTATAATATTTTTTATCAAATTCCACACCAATAAAATTTCTTCTAGTTCTTTTTGCTGCAATACCAACAGCACCACTACCCATACAAGGATCAAATACAGTATCTCCAGATTGAGAACTTGCTTGAATTAACCTTTCCATTAACTCAATTGGTTTAGGGGTAGGATGTCCTTTATATTTTTCTGTTGGACATTTCCAAACAGCAGATTTGCACCGTTCTCTAATATCAAAATATGCACCCTTCTTTCTGGCATAAACGCAATTTTCAATACTAGACAACCACATATGTTGTCCATTCATAGGTGAAGGATTACTTTTTTCCCATATACAATGCCTTACAGATAATCCATAACTGATAAGTCTATCGCGAATGTGCGACACTTGAACAGAACCACAAAATATATAAATGCTTCCTGAAGTTACTCTAACAATTTCATCGATAAAATCATCTAAGGGGAATGTAATAATGTCTGCACGACTCTTGTCCAAATTTCTTAGTCCACCACTCTTACGATTAACTTCATCATAAGGTATATCAGTTAACGTTAAAGTAATACTCCCATCCGCAAGAGACGGGAGTATATTCATACAATCATCATTATATAATTTAATCATAATTAAATTCTAATGTACCTGGACATTCCTTCTTTAATCTATTAAATTCAATAGGAATAAACTTAGTATTATATCCTTTATTACTTGATGTCTTTTCTTCAATATCCTTAAATTTACCCTCCTTAATTGCTTTCTTCAATTCGCCATGTAATACAAAAATAGCCTTTTTAATTGGTTCAATTATATAAAGATAAGCATCAGTCTTTTTCTTTGGATCTACTGCCCATCCAGGAGTATTATTATAATCCACACTTACCGTTTCTGCAGCAAAGTCTAATGGATAATATGCTGTAAAACGAATCTTAAAATCCAATGCAAATCCAGGCATAAATTTACCAGTTGATAAACTAATTAAATTGCAATCAGCATCAATGCCTAATTTATTCTTTTCCTTCTCTTCTTTACTATTACCATAATACTCTTTATAAGTTTCATGGTCTAATTTTACCTTACCTCCATAAACAGCAACTGAATGCTCAGATGCTAATTCTTTATTCAATTGGTTAAGAACAGGAAGATGCCTTTTCTCCTTAATAAATTGAGCCTCTTTGCTTAAAGATGTTTTGAATGAATGTCGCATAATAACCTCTTGTTGTCGAGATAGACCGAATCAATGAAATCTGATAGACCTACTTTGCAATCTTTCTCCAGGGAGGTGGAGATTTTATAAAGACTGCGTTCCAGAATGATAGCATAAAAAAAGTCCTCCTGCAAGAGGAGGACTTGGTTGAAACAAAATGTAATATTAAATTACATCAGATTTTTCACACCTACACGTCTGTAATAGCGGTTGCTATTAATCTTCAGACGGCCAAGGCCCTGTGTGGTGCCTTCAGCGAATGGGTTTGAAACCATGCCGTAGCGTGTCTTAAAGCCGATTTTAGGCTGGAAAGTGTTCTCTCCAACTGCACGTACCATCTGGAGCGGAACGTATGGGCAGTAAAACAGTCCTGCGTCATAAGGGGAAGAACCCTTGTAACCAACAACATAGTACTGGTTACCATTCTGTGCGTTAGCAGCAGTAAGGTTAGCAGAATATGGGTCGATGTATACGCGGTACTTACCGTTAATTGTACCAGCAAATGTGTTGCCAGTGTCGTCAACGTTAAGGTTAGCGTTAAGAGCAGGGGTGTAATCAAGTACACCAGCCATGGTTAGAGCAGAAGCAACGTCTGCAGAAGTCAGGATAATGTTACCCTTTCCGCGACGAGTTCTTTGTGCAACAGCGTTTGCATCTCTTTCAATCTGGAACAGAAGTCCTTTGAACTTCTCAACAGACCACCTACCGTTGGAATCGACATCTAAATCGAAGAGTCCAGCAGTAGAAGTGTTAGCAACTGCGCCTTGCTCTGCAGTCTTGTAGATAGTACGGATAACTTCGCGGTTAATTTCAGCGAGGATTTCTGTACTTAGGATGTTAGCGAGTTCCGCTTCAGCGTTCAATCCGTGGATTGCCTTAAGGTCCTGAGCAAGCTCTAGTGAGTACTCAGCCTTCAACGCACGAGACTTAGCAGTAACAGTAACCTTTTCAATCGAGAAAGCCATCTCGTTGAACTGGTTTGTGCCGTTACCTAGGTTCTCGGCATCGCCTGTAGGCATACCCTGGCCAACTGTGTAGTCAGCAGTAGAGTTAACACCAACAGGGTTAAGGATAGCAGGGTTTTGACCCGCTTGGATTGTTGTACCAATACCAGCAGCAACTTCATTGAAGTCCTGACCGGTATCAGCAGAACTAATTGAGTTCTGTCCAGAGAAAGTTGTATCTACTTCGTTGTAGAATCCCTCTGTACCTAACTGAGTAGTGTAGCGTGAACGCATTGCGAAGATAAGTCCAGTAGGACCGCTCATTGGTTGCACACCAGCCAAGTCGTAAGCGACTAGGTTAGGCATAGAGCGCCTGATTAGACTAATCAGTACTGGGTCGAAACCAGCGACAGGTCCTCCGGGGGTTGCACCACCACCGAAACCGCCTTGAGCACCAGCAGCATTACCTGCGTTTGTTGGTGTCTCCATGAGGTTCTGGCCTGTATTAAAGGCCTGTTCCTCTTTAAGGAATTTTTCTTGATTTTCTAGTAGAACTGCGGTAACCGCTTTACGATGTGGATCCTTGATGCCACCATCGTGATCCAATAAGGGGGCCCACTTTTCTACCAGATGTTCTGATTGGAACATTTGATTTACCTAAGGGTTTTGTTTGATAATGTTAAATTCAGGCCTTCATCTTGCCTAGGATACCCAGATAGGATTCCATTGACTTCGTTACCTGCTCAGCAGGAACTTCGCCATCAACAGACTCCATAAGAGTGTCGGCGGATGAAGCTTGAGGAGCTGCTTTCTTATTAGAGAAATAAGATTCTCTCAGGGTTGCTAGCTTCTCTTTGTACGAGTCTTCACTTTCAAACTCAACACCTTCGGAAAGTGTTGCGAGCTTCTCTTTTTCTGTATCTGCAAGTCCTTCAGAAACATCTGTGAGGATTATGTCAGAAACAGACTCGGAAAGACGCTTGTTAAGAGCGACATTCTTGTCGATTTGCTCGTTGAGTTTAGTCTCCATGTCATCTAACTTCTCTACCATTGTAGAGACTACATCATACTTCTCTTCAGGGATTGAAACATAATGATCTTCAAATAGTGACTTCATCCCAGTTAAGAAGGATTCAGTCATTTCTGTTTTAAGTCCGTGCTCAACTGAGATCTGGTTTTCCTTCAACCATTCGTCAGCAACGTACTCCAAATAGGAATCTGTACGCTCTGTGAGTTCGGATTTGATTGCTGCTCTTTCTTCTTCGAGTTTAGCAGCATTTTCTTCGTTAAGTTTTTGCTTAACTTCAGAAACCTTTGCGGAAATGGCGGCTTCGAAGATTGTCTTCGCCTTTTCTTTGAACTCTTCGCTGAGTTCTTCACCACCTAGTAGAGCATTGACATCATCTTCCATGTCGTATGTCTCAACTACTTCCTCTTCAGCCACAGCAGTAGTTTCTTCTTTCTCAGCAACAACTTCCTGTTCTGCTTCGAGTTCTACCTCGTCACCTTGATTAAGGTTTGATGCTTTCTGTGCGCCCATGGCTCCTGTCTTGCCTTTACGATTAGTAACCACATCGGCAACTTGTTTAACGCCTGAGCCAGTGTTCAGTTTTGCTGAATCATCATCTGGTTTTGCGTTGTCAGGAGTAGGTCCACCCAAGTCCTGCCAAGTAACTCCTGTACCTCCTGTTGTTAACTTAGGCATTGGATCGCCTTTGCCTGCGTTAGCATTAACAGCGGTTTGGGATTGCTTAGTGCCTACTTCCATTTCTTGTAGTTTTCCACTCGACATTTGTAAGTTCTCCGATTCTACCGGTTTGTGACTATATTTATTTAGAAGAATTAAAGATTCGACAAGAAGTCGTTGAACAAATCTAACTTGTTCTCATCTAATTTCTTCTGATCAACTAAAGTGTTGATGGTTTTGTATGTTTTAGTAGCATACCTCTCACGGAGGATACCACCGTCCCATACCCAATCCTTGCCTTCCATTATACCTTCAACAAAAGCATCTGGTGCACTAGGATCTGCGACAATATCAGCAGCAGTTGCTAGCATGAAATCATCACCTACGACATTAACTCCCTCTCGTGTTGCCTTAAGGGAACCAATACCTCTCGATGAAACACCGAGTTTTACTCCTTCCTCTACGAGGTTAGCAGCAATCTTACCCATTGGTGTGCCAAGAATCTTAGCCTTACCAATGAAATTAGAACCACTCTCCTTAAGAGAAACGATTTTATGAGAAACCCTATCAAGGTTTACAGTTGGTCCTTCGGGGTGACCGAGTTCTCCAAGTGCTCTACCTGATTGAATATGATTCTCATTATATCTACCTACCTCCTTACGGAGTGTTTCCATTGGATACATTCTACCATTACGGTTTTGAATGTTTCCTTGAAGGAATACCCCTTCAATATACATGGACTTCTTGCCGTTTTTGCTTTCGACAAGAAATTCTACTGATTCAATCTCTTCTCTAATTAGTTTCATTAACTGTCACCGCTTACTTGGACTTGTTGTACATAAATCTTGCCTGCACCGGTATCGGTTCTAGCGGCAACCATAAACGAACGACGTAATGTTGACTTATCGCCAGCACCACTTTCATCATCAGCGAAAGTACCACTCCATCCACTTGAATTAAAAACAACAGTAATCTGTGTCCTTTGATCCGCTGTAGTAGCACTTGGGTATGTAATAGCACTTATATGTGCATGTTCAAAAGTCCACCCTGACTTTCCACTCAATGATACCGTATCACCAACGACAAATGGTGAACCCGGCATTCCCTCAGGAAACTTAATGAGAGTAGTGGTACCCTTAGTTACATGAGTCACTCTTTGTGACGCAATTGCTCCTAAAGATATAAATGATTCACCAGTTGCCTGAACCAAATAATCTGTTACTACAGCAACTGGAGTTGATCCAATAGCTACGTGATTATTACCAGCAGTAGCAACAATCCTCAAAGTATCAGACTGTTGATCTATTTGAGTAGTTTGCCCACTCGTTGCGCTAGTAACCAGTGCTACTACATTCCCAACTGGGTTATGTACTGCCATTACTCAGATTCCTCGGTGTCGATAGTTGCTTCAGGTTCATCATTAACTTCAACTTCGCTTTCAACTTCTGGCATTTGATCTCCGAAAAGACTATTTGCAACTTCTGGTTTTAAGGCATCTACCTTTCCACCTGCTTTTGCATACAGAAGGTCTTTGATTGCATCACTAACTTTCGATGGCGAATCATTCGCTACGATAGCATCCATTAAATCATCCATGTTCAAGGTCATAACTTGTTCTAGGTATTATTTATATCTTCTGCAGTTTGCTTCCGATACATATATTCCATCAACACTGAATTGAGAGTACGTTTCATAGCCTCACAATGTGCTGTTGGTTCTTGTTGATATGTTGGTCTAGCTCCAGATGCTGGTCTATTTACCAAATAAAAATCAACTGCATTATATAATAATCTCACATCGGCAACATTTAAATTGATATTAACAAACGGTGGATCAAATCCCGTTTCTTCCATTAGATTTCGCCGCCTTTAGGTAGTTTAGTCCTACCAGCATCTTTAGCGCCTTCGAGATTTGGTTCCATAATAGGTTTACCCAAATCTGGTTGGGAACCACCTGCTTCTTGGAATGCAGGATCCATTCCTACACCATCAATAGCCATTGCCAACTCTGCAGGATCTTGAATTACTCCTTCATCAATTTCCTTCTCAATCAATGCATCTTGCTCAAGAATGTCTTGATCAGTCTGACGGAGAAGTTGACGACGAACCCAATCTTGTGAGTAGTACTTACCAATATAAGGTTCTACTTCCATTGCTAATGAGAATCTTTCTCTCTGCAACTCACCATCTTTGAGTTCTGAGAAGTGATTATCATATAAGAAATCGAACTGAATGTTCTCAGACATTGAATCCCAGTCTTCTGGGGTACAAATGTTCTTCAATAAACATTGAGTCCTTAGCATATCTAAGAATAGATTACTAAATCTCTTACGTAATCTACCAACAAACTTACTAAACTTAAGTTCATCTCTTAAGATTTCAGAAGATCTGCCCAGGTTAAACCCACCGTCTCCTTCAATTCTTGAGATAGGAACATTAAGTGACTTATAGAGTTTCTTCTTAAAGTACTCGATGTCTGTAATTTCTCCGAGGTTTTGTCCACCTGGGAGTGTTGTGATTTCTGTTCCACGTCCACCCTCACGTCTAGGTAACCAGAAGTCCTCCATCATGGACATGAACTTCTTATCATCACGGATTTCTCCGGTGTTTGCATCATAAACTAACTTGTTACGATACCTCATCATAACGTCACGAAGGTATTGTTCTGCCTTCACTTTAGGTAGATTACCAACATCAATATAGAATATTCTACGTTCTGGTGCTCTTGATAGTCTGTATATAACCAAACTATCCTCAATCATTCTAAGTTGATTGAGAGATTTAATTGCCTTATGAAGGTATGATAGTACAGAACCTTTGTTCCTATCTACCAAACCAGAAGTACAATAAGCGATTGAATCCTTTGAGAACCTGACGCCTTTAGTGTCTGTAAGATTACTGGATGGATTTAAAGCACCACCTGTAGTGTTCTTAGTGCTGTATATGAAATACTCTTCTATCTTAGGGAAAGCACTATCAACACTATTCAGTTCTCTATTGCCTTGAATAGCAGCAATCCTTGATGCTTCTTCCTTTGCTTCCTTAGTAGCATGACGAACAAAACGCATTTTCATTGCGTCAATATATCTTATCTCTTGTATTCCTTCTTCTGGTTTCTTTAAATCTATTACTTTGTGATAGTATAAACGTCCATCTATATACCAGTTACGCACAATTTCATGTGCTTTTTTATCAAAATCTAATAAGTCCTTTACGTATTTAAATTCCTTTCTAATTTTTTCTTTAATACCATCACTAGCATTTAACTTAGAAAGTTCAATTTCAACAGGACTTTCATTGGTATCAGATACTAAAGTTTCCTGAATAACATCTTCAATTGCACCATCAACTTCTGGATGCAAAGCCATCTCACGATATCTACGAATTAAATCAAATTCGTTTTTATAGACACCTTCAAGATCAACATAGTTCCCAAAAAACCCCGAAGTCATGTAGTGATCACTTTGATCCTCGTGTGATTCGGGGACCGGTGATACTACCGACTTTGGGGTTTCCTCATTATTCTCAATAGAGAATCCAAATAATTTAGCCATCTATACTAGACTAGACCGTCTTAGTATTTATAAGAGTTAGGAGATGGTATGTCCGTTGGTGTCTGCTCTGAAGTACTGAACTTGTAGTTCTACAGTAAATTCTTCAATTGTGTCACCAGTTTCGTAAGACAATGCAATCTCAGAAACGTTTGTTGGCCAAACGCTAAAGAATTTATAATGTCTTAAAGTAGCAGTGTCCTGTCCACCTGCACCACTGATACCACCAGAAGGTCCATTAGGAACATCACCTGCTTTAGAACCAGAGTTAGCAGTAATTCCACGTCCTAGTTGATAAACATCAGCGTCTACCATATAGGAATTAGGCCCTGTGGTACCACTGGCATTATCCAGTTTAGAAATACCATTCATCCATCCTTCAAAAGCAGTTCTGATTTTGAAGTCTTCGTCATTAATAACTGTAAGTGTCCATGGATCGAAAGTTCTGTCTCCAGCAACTTTTAGAATACGACCCCTGAAAGGAACATCGATTGGTGCGATGTTAGAAGCAGGTAAGTTTGCTGCTTTGCAAAGGAACCTGAAATCGGTTTTCTCAGTCTGCCAAAGTCCATCGGCATATGAGGGAAACTTATCAATAGCAACCTCGAACAGGTTAGGGCGAGCGCCGCCACCCGATAACCTACTCTTAAAGTCCTGTATGTTTCTTAAACCTGGGTTGTTAGCCATTTGTGTTTAACTCCTTATTTTATACTCTACCAGCGACTTCCTCGAAACTAACTCCTGTGCGGGTGGCAACAAAGGTTAGTGAGACGAAGTTGATAGATTTGCTAGGCTTGAGGAAGATGTCTGCTCGGAACTCGTTGTTGTCGATGACATCTGGTGTGTTGTTAGTCTCGTCGCAAATTACTAGGAAGTCGTATAAACCTCTCTTTGCTTGAACATCACGCAGATATGGTTCTACGATATTGATGAAGTTCGAGCGAGTAATTTCGTCGTTGAACTCAAAGAGTTGAGCTTGTGCAGCTCTCTCTAGTGCCTGCTCGACTGTAAGGAACAGTCTTCTAACGTTAATTCTGTCAAACGCTGAGGCATAACCAAGGGCAGTCTTGTCTCCGAAGAGCATGATGCCGATACCAGGACGGAATATAACAGGGTTAATTCTCTTGGTATACAGAGTATCTCTTTGTGCCTGCGTAGGATTATATGCAAGCTTCGTAGCGTTGTTAAGAACACCACGCTGCTGTCCTGCAGGTGAGAACCATGGATAGAACTCTCTGTTAGTTCTAACCATTAGTCCAGCAATGTCTCCGTTACATGGAACCCAACGGAATTCATTGTTGAATCTATCAAACATATACTTGTAACCGGAATCCATGATTCCATAAGATGAAGAGTTAACCCCATCTAAGGTGGATACAATGTTATCTGTTTGAGTGTTAGCGTTAGTGATGTTTACTACGTCACCACGCTGAGGAGATGTTACTGCAACACAATCTTTACGTGTTTCAGCAATATCGATTATCTTGTTTGCTTTTGCTTGTGACTCAGCTCTTGAAGAAGAACCAGGGCCGCCAATCAAGTAATCAACTGCAATCTCATCTTTAGTTTGGAACTTCTCGTATGCGGTAATTAGATCACCTAATACAGCACCGAATCCATTCGCAGCAGTATAGTTGTTACCACCGTCCATCTGGTAAGTGGTGTTACCTATGCCTGCGAAGTACTTAACATCCTTAGCATTTTGTCCCCACTGTGCATCAGCATTACTGATAGCAGTGAATGTAGTACTAGCAAATCCGCCATTAGCAGGAGCAGTACCGTGGAACGCATCATATGTAACAGATGGGTTATATCCAGCAAAGATTCTCTCGGAGAAATCTGCAAGATAATTCTTGTACCAAGTCTTGGTTCCAGCATTACCTGATGATTCACCATCAAGTGTCTTGGAAAGAGAAATGTGCTTCTCAAGAATGTTACCTTTAATGCCTGTTAAAGTACCAGCGTCGTCTACAACAACAACGTGACAAGCATCATTCTTAGCACCTCTATCAAGAGCAAACTGGTTAGATACTGGTTTCTGAGCAACAGACTTCCAGTAGATAGTTGCGTTATCTAAGTTAAGAGTCTGATTATCATACCAGTCAGCAATTGCTGCAGGTGTGAAACCACTAGTAGCATCAACTGTACCAGCGTTCAAGTTTGTCCAGATAGTATCTGTTGCAGAGAATGCGTAAATACCACCTTCAGTGTAATCAACCTTAGTTTCGGTTGAACCTTTACCAACTACTTCAACACGTGAAACAATCTTAACATCTATACTACTCTTACCACCAACGGCATCAGTAGTGATACCAGTGATAATACCTTTGAGGTAACCATCAAATTGTGTGGTTGTACCTGCTCCAGGTAGCACTGTACTTAAAGAAGCAGTAACACCATAACCAATCGTGCAACCAATCGCTGCTGGATTAGAAGAGGAAACTGTTAATGTTTGGTCTGCTAGGTCGTCAATAAAAGCAACCTTAATCCCTTTTGCCCATTGGCCAGGGTTCTTAGCAGCATAATAGAAATCAGTAGCAGTAGTATAATTGGATTGATAATCGTCGTAACTCTTAATCTTCAGAGTTGTTGTATTAGCAATACCAACACCTGCGTTAGCATTCTTAAGATCGCCATCGTCAGAACGACAAACTTTTAGAATACCACCGTAGGAAAGGAATGACGATGCTGTCATCCAGTATTCATACTGACTGTCGGTGCTCAGAGGCTTACCGAATGTGTTGATTAAGTCTTGTTCAGTCTCGATTGTTATTGGATCGAGTACTGGTCCGATTTCGAATGGACCAGCAAGTGCGCCGATATTATCGACAACATTATCTGCTCTTCCGACTGTTAGATCAACTTCCCTGATTAATACACCAGGCGATACTAACTGAATAGCCATGTTTTCGTTCCCCTAAGGTTCCCAATTTCCTAAAATTATTTATTGAAAGGAACTATTTCACAGGGGAAACGGTGAATGAACAGTTATCTATACTCCCACATATATGCCATATCACCATATGTTGAATCAATATCATCCCTATCTGTCTTAGTCCATCTAGTCCCATCATCGTCAACAAATGAATCATCATCCAACCCATCAGACATGAATCCAAATGGTGCCATGTCTTGCTCTATTTGATCTCTTTGATCTTCATATAATCTCTTTCTTACATCTTGGTCAGTGAGTTCTTTAAAGTAATCCTGTGCTACTAACCAAGCATATATTACAAGACACATTGCTAAGTCATCATTACAACCATCATCTGCTTCAAATGAATTACTCTTTGAAATGAAAGTAGTTAACTCAGATATAATCTCATAATCTTTAAATATAACCTTATCCGCTTCTATCATCGTCTTAAGATTTAATGATCCAACCTTCTTAACAGTCTTGGACATCTTGACACCCAGTTGTACCTTACTTCCACTGAATCCCTGTCCTATAACTTGTCCTGCTCTACCTCTCATGGAAGACATAAGAAGATTTGGATACTCAAAATCATAATTAAGAATAGATGCTACCTGATCACCAATATCATTTATTTCACAAAGAATAAATGCCTGATTATATGCCTTACACGTTTCATGAATAACATTAGGAAATAACATTGGCTTAATTGAGTTATTTCTAAACTTTGCAACTACCCTATGGGGAAATTCTGTTATGTCTATAATTATAAATGCAGAAAAATCTTCTCCTACACCACGAGCAACGTCAACCGTGCATACATAATCATGCTTATTAATAGGTTGTTCGTATAAATCTAATCCTTCATTTGAAACAGCAGGTTTATCATAGACAAGTGATCTCAGTTTCGATGGAGAAATAAGAGTATCAACAGAACCTAAGAAGTTACATTCAAACTCAACTTTGAATTGTGATTCTGAAGTGTTTGCAATAGTTTGTTTTTTCCACTCCTCATCTCTACCAGGAACTTCACTCCAATGGACAACAGTAGGTATATATTCATTATCTCCGTTCTCAGCATCATGCCACATGCGATAGAAATGGTTCATACCCTTGGGGGTAGAAACGATGATAATCTTGGTTGATTTACCAGATGAAATAGTAGGATAAACCGAACTAAAGAAGTCGTCAGCAATATGATTAGGTACGAACGCAAATTCGTCTAAGAATATGATGTTAAAAGTCATACCCCGAACTGCAGCAGCAGATGTGGATGCTGCCATAATCTTGGAACCGTTCTCCAGTTCTAAACTACCTTTGTTCCATACAAGAATACCCTGTTGCATCCACTTGGGTAAGTTCTCATAAGCAGTCTGGAGTCTTGCTAACAAGTCTCTGGCAGTTGCTGCCTTGTTTGCAAGAATACCAATATTAACATTATCATTAAACAATGCATAATGTAAAAGATATGATACAGACGTAGTAGACTTACCAGTCTGTCTAGGCATCATGCATATATTAAATCTATTCTGATGGAATCTATCAATTAACTTCTCTTGGAATGGCCACATATCAAAGGGAACTAAACCCTCATCAACGTTTACAATCTTTATATACTCTCTAGCAAAATAAATCGGATCAAGTTTACATTTGATAAACTCTTGAACTTGATCGTGACTAAACTCAATGTCAGTGTTGGCTTTCTTTAGATTAGGATTACCAAGATATACTTCAGGCATAATAATTAAGCAACAATTCCGTCGTCCCTCCACCCAGTAATTATAAAGGTACAGGTTGCTCCCACACCAGTAGTTCCAAAATTACCAGTTCCTACAAATAATGCATCACCAGTATTCTGGAGGCAGAATGGAGACGCATATATCTCAAATTTATCGTTTGAGTTCTTTGCGATATCATTATTATATATTCTATACTCCTCAGCATCACTAGTCCCACCATTAGGAACAAAGTATACCTGAACGCTAGTTGATGCCCCATACCCAGCATGTGCATACACACCATCAATATAAACCTTTCTATTGTCAGTACAAGTAATGATTCCTACAGTACTGCCATATGCGACCTTTACGGGGTCGGACATTTTTGGATATATTATTGACATATTTTTAAACGGTTACGTCAGCACCGGCTCCCTGATTGACTGCCTGCCTTTTCTTCAGTAGAACCAATTTCTTAATCATAGAGATCCTTTTCTCTGCTTGATCTAATTTCTTCTTCTCTTTGTTATCTTTCGCAGGGTCTTCGTCGGGAGTAGTACCAACTTCTTTACCAATTTCTTCTGGGAGTCTCACGATTGGTTCTGTCCTATCGATAGGGTGTTCATAATAAGCATTAACTTTAGCACCAGGATATATCTTCTGAATAGAATCCTGCACTTCTGCTCTAGAAGGTTTCTTCAATGAAGGGAAGAAAATTTGAATGGTATAATACTTTCCGCGCCACACAAGGGAGACGCACATATTAATACCATTCTTACGTTCAATAGTAGAAGACAAGATTCTTTAATCGAATACTGTATTATTTAGAATCCAGGCAATGCTGCTGTAGGAGGAGCAGAAGTACCAGGAGCAGTAGAATCACCACCGCCACCTATACTAGGAGTAGCACCTATTGCAGGAAGATCACTAACACCAGTAGGAATCGATGGAACGCCAAGTCCACCCATTACTGCTTCCATTGCTTTTTCTTTAACGCTATCTATGATTGCGTCCTTATTAACGAAAACGTAACCAACACTGCCAACAACGGCAAGAGATACAACGCCAGACGCAATAGCAAGTACATTAATAATTTTTTGCATGATTTTTATACCGTAGGTTTTACAGGAGGTTCTTTCTTCTCATCAGCAGCAGTGATAATCTTGAGAGGGGCTTGTTCAATGTAAATCGTCTGAACAGGACCGCCATTCTTACCACCAACACCATATGATGCTCCACCATTGCCGTTATCGGACATCTTCATAGTACCATCTCCTTTTTTAGAAGCAGTTTGAATTCCGAAGCTAGCTAAAACTCCTGTAAAAACTGAAGCTATAAAAGTCGGATCTATTTTTTGCTGTACCAATCCTGGGACAGTAACATAATTTAATGTTAATATTCCACCGGACCAGACCAACACACCAAGACGTACAAATGTAGAGAAAATTGCTGCACTCTCATCACCATCAGGTAAGAGGTTCTCCTTTAGTTTACCTAGAGCACTTTTTTCCTTTACGTCCTTCTTAACTTCATCAGGCATGAAAATTTAGGCAATTGCAGCCTATTTATCAGTTACGAGTCTTTATCCTAATGCTAATACTAAGCCAATGGATGCTTTACCTGATAAATTAGAACCATCTCCATAGTAAGTTACAGCAGCACCAGCAACAGCAGTGACTATACCACTAACTTCTATATTATTATTTGCCGTAACAATACCAACAGAATCTATATTAGTTACATCTTCATAATAAACTGTACCAGCACAAGATATATTACCTTTAACAGTAAGACTCTTAGCGATACCAACACCACCAGATACAATTAATGCTCCATTATTAAATGCAGTTGAATTAGTAGTATTACTGAGAGAAGTGATACCACTTACATTCATCCCCATTGCAGAGGTATTACCTTGTTTTAATGTCTGATCGAGAGTCTCTGCAGCAGGAGCAAGAGCAGTACTAGCAATACCGACCCAACCAGATCCACTGTAAATAAGTAACTTATTTGTTCCTGTTGACTCATCAAAAGTAACATCGTCCAAATCCTTGATGAATCCAGCACCACCGCCACCCATGGTAGCAAGTTGAGTCTGAATCCTGTTAATAAAAATCTTATAATGCTTTGCTAAATCTTCATGGGTAGCAAAGTTTTGATCCATTGGAGTTAATGGATCTTCCCCACTACCAATATTCTCTCCTTGATTTGGAGGTTCACTTAAAAGATAACCTTCCTCAAGTACTTTTTGTTTAGTCTTTATATCATAAACAAGAGCCTTCAACTCAGTTAAATTCTTAAGTTCTTTATTAATATTCTTAAGTTCTTGCTCATAATACTTTGGTTTTGGTAGAGTCTTTATTCTTTCTTGAAGAGACTTAACCTCATTATCCATATAATGAGCAAGAGTTGTAGTAGAATCAGTAAAGGATTCTTGTAACCCTTCTACTGTTTTCTTAGTTACATCTTGAAATACATCAAATTTCTCACCAAGATTCTCATTGAAAGCAATCTCAAATTCTTTTTGATTTGCCTTTAATTTCTTTTGTAGATTCCAGATAACACTAGACTGCTCCTTTAATTGCTTAAAGATATCCTCTCTTACTATATTAACCCTCTCATGAATAGTCTTAAAGTCAGTCTTTGTTTCAAACTCCTTAGTGTTTGACTCTTCATGTATCTTTTCTAATTCTTGTTCAATACGATTCCCTAAAGTTGATACAGAATCTCTTACAACTCTAAAGTCTTCATCTATAACATTGAATCCTTTTCCAACCCAAGCAAAATCAGGGACTTCGGTGACTTTGTGAATCCAAGCAGGTAAAGAAGGGATAGACTCTTCAACTTTACTAATAGTTTCTCGTAATGCTTGTAACTCATCTTCATAATACCTCACCTCAGGAACTATGGGAATCTCTTGCTTTACCTGTTGGATAGTAGCAGAAATCTCTTCTAACTGTGGTTCATAATCTTTTATCTCCGGTATCTCTGGGATGTCGTTACGGACATCATTAACCATCCTTACCAATTCACCCCATTCAGGTGCCTTGATTACATCTTCTATCTCTAGAAAGGAGTTTCCATCAGCATCTTCAATGGTTTGAATGTCAGTTCTCTGAAGAGTATCTTCTTCTACAACTTCCTCTTCAAGGAATTCTGCTATTGAAGGTAGTTCTTCAGGCTCGACAATAAACTCGTCTATTGACGGTAGATCAGCAAGAGGAGTTTTATTAACCATATGTCTATTTATTTTGGGCCTTTGTTGCATCTTTTAGCATCTTTGCTAATTCATTAGTTGAACCAACAAACAATGCATTAGTTACACTAGTAGGCGACCTTTCTTTCTCTTCCTCTACATCTTTAAGTTTCTTCTGCAGATCCATCAGTTTGTCGGTGGCATCTGAGACTGATTTGACGAGTTGTCCTGCAACTTCGTATGCTCTGGGCATTTCGCTCTCTTGAGCAAGTTCAAGAATTCCATTAATTGCTTCTTGTCCCTTCTCAATGATAGAGTATAAATTGCCTCTTGTATATTCGTAGTCATTTCTGATATCCGTCTTATCCCTTTCTAGGGGTGGTTTTTGGATACCAACCTTCTTAACATCTGCAACAACTTCGCTTGCTACATCAAATGTTTTTTCTAATTCAGTGAAGTCTGCCATAATTACGCATCAACGTCAGCATTTTGAGATGGACTGTACTGCTTGAAGTCTTGGAAGAATGAAGTAGTTTCATTAAATCCGAAGTCATCACCCAATTCAATGAGTGCATCATCAGCAGTATCAATAAGATCTACAGTAGAACCTTGTACGTGTTCTGCTGCAGAAGTCCCATCTTCACCACGGAGGACAACAAGGTTATTGCCGTCAATCTCCTTAATCTTAATAGTTTCTGTGTCGATGTAAATTCTGTTATCAACTGCAAGTCCGGCAGCACTACCAACTGTAATGAGTGTTTCCTTATCATCAAGGTTCTCATCCAGATATGTAATGCCATCACCAGTGTAATCTTTAACAGCACGTGGTGTGACGCTATAACGCATCTCTCTTCTAAAGTCCTTACCTTTCCTTGTACTATAATCAATTGTTGCTTTCTTGATTATTCCACCAGAGGAAGAAGGAACAGGACCGAATAGATATGTTTTAGCGGTAAATGTTAGTGTGTAAATTAATGCTCTCCTCTCAGAGAAATCTCCTTCATAATCGTCAGTAAAGGAAACGCCATCTAAAACTATTGGTATATCTCGTTTCTCACCAATAGTAGAGAGTAAATTAACAGTTAAGTTGTAAGAAGGTTGGAAGTATGGTAATATTTGTTCAACAATTTGCAGTGCATCGTCGTTTACTTTAGCAACTGCATTTAATTCGAAAGTCATATTATATGGAACTGGCATATAAACTTTCTTAGCCTTTGTCTTATCTGCACTAGGAGCAGTTAAGAAAGTTTGTGTCTGGGTTACTTTCCTTGTTGGATCGTAACTTAAACCAGTAAATTCAAAAGACAGTCTAGGAAGCGTCAGAGTTTGTGCTCCCTTTAAGTTAGGTGATTGCTCTATCCTAGCCAAAAACTTCTGGATTGGACCATAGGCAAGAGGAACCTTCATCACACTGACAGATTTTGCATTGCTGTCTACGTGCTTAATCTGTATGTTATTAAAGAGCGTTCCAAAACCAATAACGGTTTTACGCAGTATCTCATGATAGAAATATTCAAACACAGACCAAATAGCGAATTAACTAATTACTATTTAACAGATTTTCAGATCCACCCATTGTAATCGTAGTACCATTCTTTGTGGCCATCCTATACATTTTCTCATGCATAGTAACTACTTCCTCAGCACCTTTCTCACTATCAGGTGTTGACTTATGACGTGAAGCATAATTTTCAGTTGATTTATCAGTCGCAAGGGGCATAGAATCTAAGGGGTTTGCTGGAAACCATTCTAAGTCTCCATCAGGGTCATAATAACCATGTGTTACTTTTGCTGTCATTTATGCTTCTCCAAATGGATTTCCTCTACTCCAATCTATTATATCATCTGATGCTGATTGAATGTTGTCATTATCAGCATATGGTGTAACTAAATCATCAGTAGTATCCACTGCAAGAGTGTAAACTGCCGCTGATTCGTCACCAGTAATAGACTCTCCTTCGAGGAATGTTCCTGTCGCAATACCCACCACAAGGGTCTTAGTACTTCCGTCCCAAGACTTGACTCTAGCTTTCGTGCCTGTCGTTCCACCTGTAACCTCCTCATTAAAGTAGAAATCACCAGATCCAAGTAAACCTGGATTACTAATAGTGATTGTAGGAACAGTAGTATATCCTGCACCTGCGTTAGACAGTCTAGCAGAGCGTATAGTGCCTCCTACAGCAACTACTTCACCAAGTGCTGTAGTGCCTGTTACAGGCGCACTGAAGGTGATTGTGGGGGTTGTACCATAATATCCGTCACCACCATCTGTAATGGTTACTATACCAACTGTACCTGTAGTAGCAATACCGACTGTTACAGCAATACCTGTTCCACCTCCACCAGCAAAACTAATAAGTGGTGGTTCTGTATATCCAGCACCAGGATCAGTTATCCGGATACTTTCAATAGCATAGGAAGTAGTAAGTCCAACCTTACTAGTTGTTATTGCTACAGCAGTAGCTGTAATGCCGCCACCTGGAGCAGAAGAAATTGCAACTGTGGGGGTTGCCCTGTATCCATTTCCAGGATTAATGAGATCAATGAACTGAATACCGCCGTTTCTAAATGTGGTGACAGCAGTAGCTGTTGTTCCGACACCAGTAAGTGTGAGAGTTTGTGAGTATCCAATCTCGGTGGTTTCATCATCAATTGTACCAATTCCAGTATCAATCGTTTCGTCTTCATAACGGAATACTTCACACTGGAGTTCGTAGACATATAATTCTTTTAACTGATAAAATGGTTTAGCGTGTTCAACAAACTTAATTTCATACAGTCTATCATCTAACGGGAACCATATTAAATCTCCTTCCTTCGGTCTGGTGGATAATTTAATTCCCGTTTCATTTCTAATAAGAGGATGGATGTATGATTCAAACCTTTCTCTGGAAATAACCAAATTAATATCATCTTGCACTTCCACACCAAACTTTGATAGTATTCTACCATTACCTTGATAGACATCATAGTTCTGAACGTATGCTTCTAATGGATAAGCATCATCAAACTTTGACTGTACTACCTCTTTAATAATAGTATTTGTCGTCAAGTATTTGCGTGGAATATAATAGCATTCCACACCATAAACCTTAATCATCTCATTATTGAGAGATTGAATAAGGTCCTGCTCGTTACGAGTACCTTGAGTGAAGAATGGATTTAATGCCATTACGCTATCATATCAAGAGGTGGAATCTCATAACTACGCATCATTTCTTCAGCAATCTTATCTATTTCAAGTTGAGCATCGTCATACATCTGACGGCCGTTCAACTCAATACCACCAGGGAGTTTGACACCTTGGAACTTAATAAGATTTTGTCCCCACTGCCTCTTCATAAGAGCAGTATAATATCTCTTCACAAACCTATCATTATAGACTTTAGTGAAATCATCAGGATCTAAAATTCTATAACAGTCAATGATTAAAAAATCATCCTTTGTTAATTCTGCCCAATCAATATCAAGATATAATCTCTCTTGTCTAATATTAAATCTAATCTGCTTCTCTGTGTTCAATAAGAAATCAATATCTGATAATTTAGTCTTAACCATTGAATAGGTTAAGAGTTCCATTGAATCAAAGTAGTAAACATCATTTAAGAATAACTGATATTTCACACTGAACATATTATTCGTCATCGTGTTCGAACCATCGAACCGATAAATCTTCTCTACACCAACTACTGAAGATGGTAACTTAATATAATTTTGATTCTCCTCATAATCAAAAGTGCCTAGAGTAGAATCAGTTACTGTAGTAGTTACAATACCTACTGGATCAGTAGCACCAGGGCCCTTTCCCCTATCAATATCATCTTGAGTAACTCTATATTTTAACGGCATCCGCAAAACGCCATCATAATGCCTTTCCTGGAACATCTGGAAAGCATCGTCTAATAGATCTTCACATTGTTCGTCAGCAATATTAATTTCGACAACAGGAGCACCTAATTGCCGTTTAGCGTAATCTATTAATCCGGATCTGGAGCTAGGCTTCGCCATATTACCAAGTTTTTATCTATTTATTAAAGGGTAGAAGATATACCACCTCTAACTATAATTTGTCCTTCTACTATTCTATTTACCGTTGTTCCAGTCTTCGCGTTTACATCGTAAAAATATCTACCTTCTTTTAAATCTGATGTCTGTGTGGTATTTAAACCAATATGGAATTTACCATCATAAGCACTAGTAAATCCAACTGTAAAAGTAGCAGTCGCTGCAGCACCAACGTGCTTTGCCAGTTGTCCTGATAAATGTGTATGATTTGTGAAATCATATGCACTACCTGCAGTAGTATTAACAGTGTAAGTGCAAGTAAATGAAGCACCGACATTTATCACCAAGTCAGAAACTGGTGGATAGTCAGATGTGCTATCGAATGTGAATGTTCTAGTTGCCATTTACTAAAGCCTTTAGCATGTCTTTGATTTCTTTAAGTTCACCTTTAAGACTGTCTAATTCAGCCTTTTCACTATCTTTACGCTTACGCGATTCAAGATACTTTTGATGTTCATTCATATCAGTGGAAACAATTGCGTTTGATTCTTCATCTCTATAAAGAGCATGAGTATTTTCAACAGGGATTAAAGTCATGAAAGAGCAATTGTCCTGAATTCTCTAATAACAGGAGGTTTCGCCTGATTAGTTCCAGTCATCATAATCTTAATCTTGAACCCAGTAAATTCAGACAAATCATCAATAGTAAATTCATAATCACGGTAGTCACCCCTTCCTTGGGAAGGTGGAACAAACCTATCTGGTAATCCAGAATTATTCTTAGTATCTATAATGTTCCCGTTCTCAATATTATCATACCCTGGGAAGAGTTCATAACGTATTTCATTTTCTGAAGAATCCTGTCTGAATAATGAGTATGCTACTCTAATATCAGAGGTGCTTGCTCTATTAGCAGCAAACATAACCTTAATACCCTTAGCAGGAACTTGAAGTCCAACAGTTTTAGTTACATAAGTTGCTGAGTTAGGATCCTTTCCAGGAGTCTTAACCAAAGCACTACTAGAGAACTTATCAACAGGATCGTCTATCCTATTAGTGGTAAGTATTGCACTAACCCTATCAATATCAATAACAGGTGATATGTTAGTATCAGTGCTATCTAAATCACATTGTAAGTTGAATGACTTATTACCAGGTAATGAAGTTAACTTACTATCTTCATTGACTTTAGAAGCAATCATCCGAGGAGAATTAAGATAGTTTGAATTATTTAATTCTATGGATTCATATCCTTTATCATCAAATGATGTCTCAATACCACTTACACTTCTAGCAGTAACTGTTCTTATTCTAGAAACAATAGATGTTCCTTTAGGTTGTAATGTTTGAATATTAGGTGTTATAACCTCATACTGGATATTCTGTGAAGCAAGAATATTCATCTCACCACCATTCTTAGTCTGGTTGAAGTATAGACTTGGGAATCCACCGCCACTAGCACTTCTATTAGTACCAATTGAAACACTATCCGAAGAAGTCTGTCCCATATCAACACCAACATAATAACTATCCATAGTATTAGGATGTGAACCCTGATTAGCCACTTCAGACATATTATGAGTCTTATTAATTCTCCTTAGAGACACTCCATCAAACTCATACTTATATACGAGTTCATTTATTGGGTGTGTAAATGCAAGAGTTGAATCTTGTGCTCTTGTAATTCCACTTAAAGTAGTACCACTAACTGAAGTATACTTAATAAGTTCATCACCAATCTTAATATAACCTGGATTAGTAGTACCAACTCCAACATTCTCAAAGGACGTGAATGCAGCACCTGCACTTACAACCAAGTCTCCTGTATTATCTCTACCATAAGCAGCAGTAAGAGAAGATGGAGCAGCATCACTTTCAACACCGTCTATCTTAACAAGGTTGTTAGATTCATGCATTGCATGATTCCTATGATTAATCTTTATAGTCTTACCATCATAAGTAGGATCGACAATAGCCTGTCCACTCAAAATAGTTACATTAGAACCTGATCCATTAACCTCAGATCTGATACCAGTGTTGGTAACATATACCATACTAGAACCAGCAGCAACAAAGTCGCCCTGAACTTGATCCAAGAATAAAGTATTAGTAAATCCAATAGAAACAATAGAGAGTTGTGCTCCTGTTCCTATACCATTCATAGAAGCAGTTGGAATACCAACCACATCACCAACTTTATATCCTCTACCTCCATCAGTAACACTAACAAGTCCAACTAAACCAGCCTTATTATTAGGATCCTGATAAACAGAACCACCAATTCCACTAATAGATACCTGAACAGTAACTTCAAGTCCAGAACCACTACCACTAACTGTGAATGGTTGAATGCCTTCTGTTGTTGCAACTGTATATCCAGTACCAGGATTAACTGCTAATAAACTTTCTGTAGAACCACTACTTACAACTGAACCACCAATTGCAATAATACGTCCTTCACCACTAGACAAACCAGAACCAGTTTGAGCAATAGCAACTCCTGTACTAATACCAAGTGTAGTAATACTATCAGCAATAGAAGAAGTTAAACCAAGAGTAACTCTCTTAGACAATGCTGTAAGTGGATTAGGAGAAAGTCCTACGAGTTCATTGTTACCAATGTTCAATTCTGGGTTAAAGAAATTAACTGTTCCAGTTGTTCCAGCAGTAAATTCTGCTTTATTCAATGTAAACTTCAAATCTTCAAACTGTGAAGCAGTCCAAGTAGAAGCATTCTGTGACTTGAACAATGAACCAAGATATGGTTGCTGTGTAATAATAACTTTTTGAGATTCACCTAATCCAGTAGTTGTTATATCTTCATCACCAAGTCTAGAAATCCAAATATTGTATTCTGTTGATGGTGAGATAACAACTAATGCATATTCTCCACCACCTTCAAGATATACTGGTGAATGGAATGTGAACCTTGTAGCAGCGGTAGCATCAGTTGATGTTGTAACATCAGCAGCTGGTACATCTACCTTACTGAAAGGTAAAATAGTAGTAGTTGGATAACCAGTTTCTACAGTTCTAATTTCAACCCCACAAGGAAGTTCTTCATCCTTAGTAAGGAAGAATAAATCTACACTAGTAAGGAACATACCATTTGGTTCTGGTACACTAAATGTCTCAGCAAGAGGGTCACTCCATCTAGTAATAACTCTCTGTTCAACCATTGTGGTTGTTCTACTAAGAACAACACCATCTCTTACATCAATAATTCTTCTTTGTTGATCGTTGAGAGTTCTATTATCTGTTAGGTTTTCAACTACAACATCAGCATTTCTCGTATTAATGATAGTTTCTTGAAGAGTTTCAAGAACACCAGACGATTCATAATTTCTCTCTACAGCAGTAGTAAGTGTTCCAGGAACAAGAGAGTTAACAGGAGATGATGTAAATCTTAAACTCTTATTACCAGCAGTAAATTGAGGATTCTCTGCATACTTTCCATCTGGAACAAAGAATGAACCAATTAATGTACCAACATTATCCGTTATCAGACGACTAGCAGTAATAGTTGCTTCAGCACCACTTGTTTGCCCTCTTATCTTCATCCCAGCACCACCAGCGATATAACCGTAGAAATCGCCTTGTGGTTGATTCTGTAAACTAAATGTATCTACATTTATAATTGTTGATGTAGACGTATATAATTCAGGGATACCTTGATTGTCGTCATATGGATTTGCAGTAAAGATATCAGATGGAGCATTATATGGTCCATACTTATGATTTGGAGTTGCAACTCTAAATCTTAAATCTCCACCAGAGTTACCAATAAATCCAGCACCATTACCCCAAACAGTTTCACCAACTTGGAATGTACCATTTGTCATGGTAATTTCTAGAAGTTTGGGGAAGACAAAACCAGATATATCTTCACCTTCGAAGAAACCAAACAATTGAGTTCTTGGTTTGCATCCTCGAATTACAAATTCAAGGTTACGAGCCCTCATATATGGAAGATTATCACGTTGAACTACACGATCACCTAAAGATTCGGAATCAATTCTCTCAACTACTCTAGTACCAAGTCCTGTTCTAGACTGTTCAGTTGTTGTAGTAGTTACATCAGAATCTACCTGAACTTGAACATTTGCTGCAGTAACAGCAACCATCCTTGTGTCCCATCTATCTGGTGATCCAAATCCACGGTTACCTGCAATATCAACCATCCTAGGAACTTCATCTGCTACAACTCTCATCTCAGTTGTAGTTACCCTAGTAACATCAACACCAACCCAATCGGTCTGCCATGAATTCCATACTGTAGAAACTAGTCCTGTATTTTCATCAGCACCCATTTCTTCAATAGTATCTTCATAATCACCTTCAATATTAACAACTTGAGCATCAAGTCTTCTGGTATCAATCCAGACATCTGAAGATGGATTCAATTCCATACTTCCACGCCAGAATATTACAGCGAATGGTTGAACGTTCTCTGTTCTAGAAGCAAATGAGTTCTTAACAAATTCTGTTTCTGTATAATCAAGAGTAACTAAATCTCCTGTTCTACGGCAACCACTTCCAATCAAATCAGTAGCAAAACCATAGTCTTGAGAAGGATCTGCAGTTTGTCCAACACCAATAATAGCGTTAGTTCCTAAAAGTAAATCAACAGCAGTTGTATAGTGTGAAGGACGTAATTCGCCTTTATCTTTATCAAGAGAAGCATTAAAGTCTGGATCTAATTTACTAGAAGCATTAAATGACTTAAAGTTATCAACTAAGAATCCACACTTAAACCTATCCATTCCATCAGCATCTTTGATGGACATGTTCTTAGTATCACTTTCAAGCATAGAAAGTGCAGTATAATACTCAAGGTTTTTAACTCTCTGGTCAATCCTACCAATATCGGACATCCGATATCTCTTATATGACTTAGTAAGTGTCTTTACTTGTGCAGCTTCATATGTGTAAGGAGGAACTTGAATCGTTCCAACATCTAAAGCACCACTTACTGTCTCCGGAGGAACAGGTACATCATCAGGATTTCCTACCTGAATCTGGAAAGAACCATTAGTTGTTAAGAATATCCTATCAATTCTAGGAAGATAATAGTTATAGGTTAGATTTATAGTCTCATCATTCGAAAGAATGTTAGGTGGTGTTTGTCCAAGTCCTGTATATGTCCTTGAATCAAATTCAAATGGTGATATTGTTGCAGTTGCTGGATCGTAAGTTGATACCCTAGGACGAATATCAATATAATCAGTCAACCTATCAGTCATCCTTGAATCAAGATAATAGATATCATTATCAAATCTCTCACTACCATAACTGTCTATACTGAATATATCTCCTTCATCAGTCTCTGGGACAACATAGTGTTGATAAACAACCTTCAACTTAGTTGATGGTGCTGTCTCATCTCTTCTTCTTATGAGTCTACTATAATCATAGTAAGAAGCACGTTGTCCTGTATCTAATCTATACTTACTAAGAATTTCTCTATCACCAACAGTGAAAGCAGTTACAGTTGCTTGAAGTCCAGATGTTTGGAAAGTAGCTACATCACCAGGTTGGAATCTTGTACTGTTTCTGTATGTTAGTCCAATAGTACTAGCATTAGTTATTTCAGCGACAATAGCAACAGCACCATTTGTTGAAACTACTTCTTCACCAACAAGGATGTCTGATGTTGTTCCACTAGGTCCTGTTATTGAGGACATTGTAATGGATGGCAGATCAGGATCCGTCATATCATTGGATTCATAAACCCCAAGAACCCTGACAACATCAGGAACATTCAAACAAATCTCTTCATCCTCTACACGAGTACCATAGAGATTGCTGTATGTTAATCCATTTTGAAGACTCTGAGTAGAAGTTCCGGAACCTACTTTACTAGAATTAGTAACAATATTATTCCCCAAAGTCCAACGCTTCTCTTTAGAAGAAGGATTATTTTTCTTAAGAGTTACATCAACTCTAGTTTGACTATCAGCAGCAACAGAGAGATTTACGAACTTAAGGTTCTTCATCCCACCACTGAACTGTATCTGATCCGCAGTTAATGCTTCACGTCTACCATCACCATAGGTAATCATATACCTTTGTGGTGTAAATGGTTCATAAGTGAACTCAGCACCTATATTAAATTGTCCAATAGCAATTTCATTACTTGCTACAGTTATGTTCCTAAACTGTTTCTCAATAATAAGATAAGAATTAAGTATATCAATATCGCTAACATTGTTGTTCGGTATCTTAGTGATAAAGGAATTATTATTCTTAATCCTATTCTTAAGAGAACGAAGACCTAATCCCTGTGTGTTTACCTCTGCAACTGGAAGAGCACCATCAGCAACTCCAACAACATTTATTGCAGCAACAACTGTAAGATTGGTACCATCATCAGAAACAGCACTAACTCTATTGAAAGTTTCAGTACTTAATCCAGAAGCAGAATAACCAATATAATTACCAACAGTTACAATACCAGCAAAATTATTTCCAGGACTTGTTACAGTCGAAATTCCCTGATTTGCAGCAGTAACAACAAATGTTGGATTATTACCAACAAAGCTATTTGCAATTGGAGTAGTAACTTTTGTTAAATTAAAGTCAGCATTAAATGTTTGTCCAACACCAGGATTTGAATAAACAGAGAATACATCATTCAAACCATAATCTCTAACAGTTTTAACAATAGGACCTACATCAATACCGTTAACTTTAAATGACTCATCTCTTACAAAATTGCCAGTATTACAATAAACAGTTAACTCATCACCATTAGCCACTGCGCTTGTTAGATACCCCTCAGCGCCACTAGAATCGCCTGTAATACGAGCGGGTAGGGAAATGGTAATATTTGTACTTATTCCTATTTTTGTATATGTTTGGATATCAAATAGACGCAAATCCCACTGGTTAGCATCTTGCTTATCCCAACTCAAATTAACTGATTCTGCTGAGAAATTATATACCTTCGCTTTACCAATTTCTGAACCACTAGCAGCATCTACTACTCCACCAATTCTTTGATCCCTCAAAGAGACAAAAGAAGTAGTTCCTAAACCAACATTAGGAGTACCAAATACCCTGTTTACAACAAACTGAGATCCTGTATTATAATCTAATCCAATATCTTTTACTTCTTTTGTAGTCCTTGCTTTAGGAACATCTAGATTAGTATTACTAATCGTCTCGATATCATATCCACGAACATAGGCTTTACCAGGACTAATCTGGTATACCATTAAATCTGCGGAAGGAGTATTACCATCTGCTGTTGTCTGTCCAGACAGATAAAGTCCTTTATTACCTTTTCTATTGTTTAAAGACTCTTTAACCTTAAGTCTAAATGGTTTTACATAATAATTACCAGATTCATCAAATGTTCTCTTAGCAAGAGCATCTCTAATTAAAGAATATTGTGAATCATCCTGGAAAAACTGCTTTTGGCCATCAACCAAACGCATAATCTCAACAAAATTCTCATCATTAAGTTCATCAACCTCTTTCTTTGCTAAAATAGCAGAGATTTTAAGTCTATCGGCACCAGGAGCAGCATAATTACTGAATCCTTGAGCATTATCATAAAGAGATTCATCAGCACCAGCAGTGATTACTTCTTCAACAACACTTAATCCAACTCTATAAGAAGGAGAATTTGTGTATTGATCAAGAATAAGAGTCTGTTTTGCAACTCTTACAAAGTTCCCTCTAAGGAAATAGACACCTTCTGTAATCTGTACGGCACTTCCTGTAGAAGTAGCACTTGTAGGAATAGTATTAGCAAATCCCTCATCCACAGATATAACAGTATTTGCATAGGTAAATGCAGATAAAGTTAAAAGAGTCTCTCCATCTTGGAATGTTTGTCCACTAAAAGTAGTAGATGACTTCTCATACTGAAGATAGAACGTTAAATTACCATTATCTGATTCACTTTCTTCAATATAATCAACAATCTTTGCAGTAACTCCAGAAGTATCTCCCTTAATCCTCTTACCAATTAACTTTTCAGCATAAAAAGATACTGGAATACCAAAATACGCCGCTTCAACCTCAACAGCATAATACGAATCCTGATATGAAAGTTGTCCAGGGATTACTTTAGAACCCTCCCTAAACATATGATCTCCAAACTGTTCTACCTGGTTTTGGAGAATAGATTGTAAAGTTGTTAGTTCTCTTGCCTGAACAGGATATCCAGGTTTAAATAACACCCGATGAAAATCATTGGACGCACTAAAGTCATCAAAATAAGGACTAACGTTTAGATTCGTTTGTTGTGGCATCGATTTAGAACTCTACAATGATTTTGATGTCTTCTTTCTGATTAGTGGATCTAGTGATAGATGCCCTATTATCAACGTAAATAATCTCTCCAGAGTATTTTTTAACTTCTGGTGGCGCAACACCTTCAGTAAATGCCTGACCAAGATTATATGTCTTACTATTTATTACAGTGGTTATACCGCTGTAGTCTAGATCAATTTGTAAATCAACCGAACCACCACTAATAATAGTAGTTCCTCCAGTTGCTACAGTAGAAGAAAAGTCATATAATTCAAATCCATAATCAGGATTTGTTTTTGCTATACCAGCAGTAGTAAATCCAGCAAGAGCACTAGACTGCCAATACTTCAAGACTCTTGTATTAGCATCCCAAGAAACAACTTGTCCAACAGCAGTTGAACCAACACCAACAGTCTGACGAACTCTAGAATCTGTAGTAAATGTTGCTGCAGTTACACCAGCACCAGTCAATCTAAGAGCATAAACTCCACTAGCTTGAGTAGTAGTAATTACAGTAGAAGAAGAAGTCTCTTCTGGATTCTTAATAAGTCCAACCCTTGCAAACTGGTTACCAGTTACAAAGTCTGGGTTTGAATCATCATTCTCAATACGAGAATAAATTAAAACTCTTGTTGCGCCTAACTCACGATAAACATCAGCACCATGTCCACCTTGAGGAGGAATAATAACAACAAATGTAGCATCAGTACTACCAGAAGTGTTAGTAACACCTCCTGTTGCTAAATCAACAGTACCATATGTGTAATTATCACCACCCTGTGTAATACTTACAGATTCAATAGAACCTGATGCATTAACAGTTACAGAGCATCTTCCACCGGTTCCATTTCCATTAATAGGAACATTAGTATATGTGGCAGCATTACCATAACCAGCACCTCTATTATTAATAATAACGTTCTTTAACTGGTTACCAGCAAGAGCAGCATTACCTCTTACAGAAGTGATGTTTGCATCAGTTGTTGTTTCCCAATCATCAGGAACTGGGATGAAATTAGTTGATTCAAACTTAACAAGATCTCCTGGATTAATAGTATAGAGATACTTCCAAAGATAACCATCACCACTAGTACCAGCAGCTTTTGGTTCCAAATCTGTGTGAAGAGGTTCGTCAAGAGAAGGTTTACCTAGTAAGTTATCTGGGTCGTAACCATTAGCAATACAGATATAAACTCTGTAATCACTATTCATTACATAATAGTTCGCACCATATAAGTTAGATGAACCAGTCTGTCCAGCAGTATTGTTTCTACTATAATCGTGCCTATAATAATCGTAAGTTGTACCAGAAGTCCAACTAAGTTTTCTTATAACCTTTTTTACATCACCAGCATTAACTTTTTTCAATGCAATCATAGTATCCCAATACCTATCTTCCTCTAAAAAGGAATCAATAGGATCAGGTACATTAGAATCCCAATCTGATTGTACATCAGATGCATTGGGTAAATTAATGAAACTATAATAACTGTTAGTAGTAGTCTTAATGCCTGCTGCAAAATTGGCGGCATTCAAGACCCTTAATTGATCTGTTATAATCGCAGACATTTAATTAGTTAGACTTTTTTTCTTTATTTAGTAAGAACGTTTAATGTTTTTAATTCTGCGTACCACAGGTGCTGTAGAAAGCCCCGTAATACCATCATTTGTTACTACATTAAACACACCAGGATTACTATCTCTGGTTACTCCAGTTAATTTACCAAAACTATATCTTCCAAAGAAGGTATTAATTCCAGCCTCAACACTTTCGGTAGAAGAGACACTAACTGTGACTCTTTGAACTCCAGTTGTACCAATACCAAGAACAACACTTTCACCATACTCAACTGCTTGACAGCGATATATGTTATCCATAAACACTGTACCAGTACCTACAACACTAGTTCCTTCAGAATCTTCATAAGAAGTGGAACCAGTACCAGTATTGGTATCGTGAACATAGAAGAAGTCACCTGCCTCAATCTGTGTAAGAGATACAGCAGTTCCAACTCTTTGAGCAACCCTCATAAGAGGATCCACAAACATATCAAATACAAGTCCAGTAACCGCAACACCAATAACTGTTGTAGCGGCAACACCAGATATAATACCAAAATCACCCGTCATTACAGGAGTACCAAGAGTATCAGCAAATCCTGTTGGTTGTCCTAAAAGAACCAAAGGAACAGATGTATTAGTGTATCCAACACCAGCGTTATCTACAGTCAATGCATTAACTACTCCCCCAGCACTTATAGTTGCTGTTGCAGTTGCAAGTGTACTTACACCAAAGTAAGTACTAATAGAAACTGTAGGTGCAACAGTATATCCCATTCCTGAACTTGTTAAATCTAGACTGATGGTTCCAGTATCTGAAACAATAGCAGTAGCAGCAGCAGAAATCTTAGGAGTATCTTCATCAACAATAACCAAGTTCAAATCAGCACCAGCATATGCTTCCTGCTTATCGTCAAATAATGGACGAACACTTTGAACAAATAGAGTAGTTGAACCAATACCAACATTCTGAATAATACGTGTTGTTGGAGTAATAGAAGATTCATTAATAATTCTTCCTTTACCAACATATACACCATCAACCACAATATCATCTTTCTGCTTAGTCCATGACATAGAACGTTCAAGTGCAGTATCAGTTGTAATTCCAGGTCCAAAGTATTGAATAGTTTTAAATGTATCAGATGTCTGAATACCACTAACAATACGTTGAGTTTGATCTAACCCAAATGTTACAGATTTAGTTGCATCATCACGCAATTTAACTTTATCACCCTTCTTAATAGTTTCTATAGTGTCAACGAATACGGAGTCAGTTATAGAACCCTTGAAGTAGTATATCTTCAGTGTATCACCTGCTTTAGGTGCTTCGAAGAAGTCAATAACACTACCACCCTTGAATTCGAAGGAAACGCCAGGATCTTGTAAAATATCATTAATAAAGATAATCAAGTTATCTTGAATTCTGATTGGAGAACCTTTAGCAGAACGAAGTGAAACAATAACACCTGCTTTAGTAATGGTAAATGATTTTTTAACCCCATCAAAGAATGGACTGAAATTATCTAAAACTTCTAGTTGTCCAAATGTCCAACCAGTAAATTTATCATCATGAACAGATTCAACAATAATACGGAAATCCTTGAAGTTTGTAGGAGTTCCAGTTGTTGGAATACCAGTAAATGATGCTGTATTCGCAGGAACAGTTAATACATCACCAATAGCATAATTACGTCCAGTATTATTAATAATAAACTCAGTTACACTATTACCTAATCCAACTGTAACATCAACCGTTGCATTGACTCCACTTGTGGTAGAACCACCTGCAGCAACTAAAGGAATGTTTTCATATCCTGTAGGAGCGTCAATAAAGACTTTAGGTGGATTAGCAAAGGTAAATCCAGTACCAGGAGAGGTTACATTAATACTTGTAATATATCCAGCATCAACAATTGCAGTACCAATAGCAGTTCTATTTGGATATCCAGTAGGTCCAGAAGTTCCAACTCCTACGTATACTGTCTGAATACCGATTCTATAACCACTACCACTGTTTCCAATAGATATGGAAGCAACAGTTCCTGTATCAGATATAACAGCAGTACCACCAGCAGAAACTAATGGTTGATACCCCATTCCTTCTGAAGAACCAACATTAACAAGAACACCACCTCTAGGTAAATCTCCTACATTCAAATCTGCTGTTACAGAAGAACCAGTACCAGTAAATGATATTTCAGTAGTTGTAGAACCTTCTGCAAGACTATAATCAACACCTGGACCTTGGAATATCTCATTCAGAAGGATTATACCATTATTAGTAGAGAATCCAACAACATTAGACTCATCTTGAGTCATAGTGAATGTTTTAGCAATACCAGTGAAATCCTTAGAAAGTGAATCGAACAAATAGTTGTCCTCATAAGCAACAATGTCATCAGATTCTGCTGTTCTAATAAAGACTCTTCCTTGGAAAGTAGAACGAGTAGTTAATCCACTATAACCTTCTGCACCATAAGGAGGTTCAACAAAGTTAAGTGAATTATCAAGGATAGTATAATTTCCTTCATACTTAGTAATAACAGCAGGACTTGCTGATGTTCCAGTATGAACACCACCAGCACTTCCTAACCATGCTCTATCAACAAGAAGTTGATTTGCAACTCCACCATATCCAGTTGATTTAACTCTCATGAATTCATCATCAATCTTAATTAAATCACCACCAATCATAGAACCAATGCCTGTAATACGAGCATTGACCTGGGAAGCATTCATAGTGCTAACCAATCCAACAGTAACACCGGTGGATACAATAGGTGATTGAATATTATTATCAAGAGCAATTAATACCTTAGTGTTCTGCTTATGGGATGTAATTGAATGTGAATTACCTGTTCCAACTGTACTAAATCCAAGAATTACTGGAGGGTTAGCAAGAGCATCAGATGCTGTAGGTGATAACCTAATTAAATCTTCACTTAGTTTTACAGCATACACATCAGTACCAATTGTTCCGCCAGCAGTTCCTATACCAGTACCATCATATGCATATGTAAGTTTCTCACCAGTAATTAAGAAATGATCTGCAAGTTGAATGGTATTTGCGTTAATATCAACGACTGTAGTATCTTCCTCAGCATCCCAAACCTTTCTAAAGATGGGGCGATTTCTATGTGTGAGATTAAAATTACGTTTAACAACAGCAAGAGTACCAGTGTAAGTGCCCTCGCCATTACGTAATTGTCCAACCGAATCACCATCTCCAATACCTATAGTGTTGATACCAACTAAAGTCCTTTGATTCTCTACAGCCTGTCCAAATACTCTAACCTTCGTAGCAATATTTGCGTTAGGAGTGTAATACAGTCCAAATGTAGAACCAGAGAATCCAGCACCAACTGTACCTAATCCAACGTCCTGCATATTATTACCATCATCATATGATAGGACTTCTCCATATAATGTCTCATAAGTTTGAGCAATAATACCATCACTTGCCTGCATTACAAGAACTTCTTGTATTGCCATCTTACTATTTGTAGTATCCTCTATAGAAACAAAGAAATAAGCACTTTCATACTCACTAGTCTGGAATCCACAAATCTTATTCTCTCCAGGAGTTGCAGAAGAAGAAATCGTTGTATAGAATGACTCCATCATTGATTCTACCATCGTGGTAGTACCAACTCCAGTAGCAGTCTTATTAAACTGATAATCAACTACCTTAACAGCACAATTGGTATTAATTCCTGCATTTGGATAGAAATTGAGATTAGTCTGTCCTGCAGTTTGAACACCGAACGTTCCAATGAAACCACCGGTGGATAAAGTACCATAATCTATAAACCCTGTAGCAGCATCAGTTGCACCAGGTACAATATTAACTTCTGTTAACTGATGGGTATTAATTCCAGCAGTTGTCTGCATGACCTCAACAATTACTTTATTACCAGCGGAATTGGTCGGATTAATACCAAGAATAGTAGTTCCAGCACCAATTGCAGTAGTTGTCGTAAATCCAGAAACTGTAACTAAATCACCTATAGTTGTTGATCCAGTACCAGTAGTAGCACCTGTTTGTATTCCAGGCATTCTGTTAAAGTCAACAGAGATGAAATCTATAACATAATTGTTTAATTCATACTTAGTTGGGTGGAAATTAACGTTTGCGTATGCACCACTAAAGACATAATCAAAGGAACCCAAGAACCCTTGAGTATCAACACTATACTGGTTCATATATGCATAAGTACCATCCTGAACAACATTAAAGAATCCACACTGATTCTCACCAACATAACGAGTGTCTCTTACGTTATAGAAGTATCTGTGACTTGTAAAGGATTCTTTATTAATAAAATCAAACTTCTCAAATGGGTCAGTTCTAGGCTTACTATCAAATAAGTTACCAACATCATCAATTGAAAGAACCCTATTAGTTCTTGCTTCTTCATAATCAGTAAGAACCCTGTTCTCAAGAACAATTTCCTTAGATACTGTTGTTTGATTAACAGTGCTTATACCAGCAACCTCAACAGTTAATTCTGTCGCATTATCAAAATCTAGTCTAGTATCAACATCAGATACAGAAACTAAATCAACTTTAACTGATACTTCCTGTCCAGAAGCAGCATTTGCAGCAGCAGCACCGATACCAGCATTAGGGAATCCTGTCCCACCATTTCCATAAACACCAGCACCCTGTTCATCAGCATCATTAGGTCTACCATCAAAAGATTCAAGTTCCATATCAGAGAACTTCTTAAATCCACTAGTATGTGTAATCTCACCAACTACATCTTTCCAACTAGCATATTGAACTGGTGATTTAATTGAATATGCAAATGCCTGATAATAGTTATTATCATGAAGTCTCTGCCTTGAATCATTTAAAAATCCAGTAACTTGTTGGAATCCTTTCTTCTGTTCTACAAGAGGCCCTACATCAAAAGTAGAATCAAATCTTTCAATTGTTTGAATAAATCCAACTTGATTAGAAGATGAACCTTCAATTTGCTTATTAGGTTCAAATACATCACTAGTAGATACTCTTAAAGTGTTATTATTTCTATTCCACCCAACTACGGTACCAGTCTTAGTACCAGTAAGTGTTTCTTGAGTAATTTTCTCTTTAATACTAAAATCACCCTTTTTAGTAACAGGAACAAATCCAGGGAAATGTTTTTCTGGTATTATTCGTCCGGCAGATGCATCTGGACTGTATTCACCAGGATTGTCATTTTCTAATACAAATGTAACTTTAGGATTAGCACCACCAATATTTGGAGTAATTGAATTTAAAGTAAAGAGGTTATAATCATATTCACTAGAATTATATCCAAATCCAGTAGTAGCAATACCAACACCTTCAACTAAAACCTTATCACCAATAGCAAATGGGAATTCTTGTCCTGTAGAGAAATCAGTGTCAAGAGTAAGTTCAACAGTTGCATTTGAAGTAGTAAAACCAACTGTTTCAATACCAACTCCATTAGAGTTATGAATAGGTATTATAGTGGGATAAGAATCTTGAAGTCTCTTAGTATTTTCAACAATAATAACACTAGAAACACCAACTGAACCACCAACTTCAGTTTTAATCTCACATTCACTTAATATTAACCCACTAACTCTGTCCTTAACAACCAATTTTGGTGGAGTAGAATAATTACTACCACCAGAACTTAAACCGATATGATCTAAAGTTCTAAACCTATCAATCTTAAAGAGACTAGGTAATGCACCAGTTGGACGTAATGTCTTATCATATGGGAATTCATAACCTGGGTTAATAATATGAGTCGTCTTAACTTGTCCGATAGACTTACTTTCAACTCTTAGAAGAGCACCATTTCCATAAGTTGTAGTAGCAGTACCAACATACTTTCTACTAATTGTAGAAATACCAGGAATACTCTTATACCCATATCCTTGATTGGTTATTTTAATATCCGCTATTGGACCTAGAGCACTAGGAGAATTTGTCGTATATGACATTTT
>Ga0208011_1000091_pt1 | contig 41899 bp, 59 predicted proteins | sample 7_EtaG_FD_184080 | JGI IMG/M metagenome (GOLD analysis project Ga0208011, IMG submission 184080) | Marine viral communities from the Subarctic Pacific Ocean - 7_ETSP_OMZ_AT15161 metaG (SPAdes) (version 2) | ecosystem: Environmental > Aquatic > Marine > Oceanic | place: Pacific Ocean | collected...
TATTTATATAATCCTTTTGGCATTACTGTCTCCTATATTACCATCCACCAAGCAATGGCAGTTTCCACTATTAGGTCAGATGCTGTGTTATAGGCCCATTTCTCTTTTGTTTTATACGGGCCATAATTCTCTACGATCCATTCAAATATTTCCCATAAGACACCAATGATGAATACACCCATCACACACCAGAAATCACTCCAGTGCAACCATTGAAATATCTTACATAGAAATGCACCTGCGGCAATATGATAAGATGTCCAATGATCTAATTGACCAGTAGACAACTGCCAAGATACCAATTTTGCTAGTGGGCTATTCATTACTTAGAGCCAAATACCTTTGAGAAAAAGCCTTTTTTCTTCTTTTTACCCTTACCAACTATCTTCTTGCCCTTCTTCTTTTTCTTCTTTACATCTGCATCTGCAACATAAGTTGGATGATCCTCGATGACGTATTCTGGAGATGCTACATTCACACTATCAACATCTGCCGACAATGTACATACCATCATTGCTGTTATAAATGTTCTCATATTATACCCTCACATGTTTAGATACTTCACTCACGCCACGATATACAACACCTGTAATACGTGATAGAAGTTCTGATTTAGTTTCGCTGGAACCATACGAGATTCCACGCTTATCATAAAAATCTTTTATTTCTGCTTTGGTATTATCCATAGTAGGATAATCTGATTGACTCGTAGCAACACCATTAATTACATGATGACCTCCTACTATCAATCGTCCATGTCCATCACCATGCTTCTTTGCACACTCTGATACATAGTATTCTTCTGCAACTTTAAAACTATTACTTTTCTTTGCTACAGTTCCATCTACATCTACAAAATAATCATAAGACGAAGGATAAGTCAGAGTCTCAGTAGACCCATCTGGGTATGTCTTTACACGAGTCGCACTCGGGGTTGTATTTCTATGGAGCCTTACTCGATGACCCTGACTACACCTTCTTACAATCATCTTCTATTGTATCCTTCCCATACTACCAAGTATGTCAATAGAGCGGATGCAATTAGAATGAGTGATATTAACATCATGCTTCTACTTCAGCCTCAATTACTTCAGGTTCTAAGGCTTTCTTAAGCTCTGCTAAACCTTTTTGAAACTTCTCTACAAATACCTTTTCACACTCGATTAATTGTTGTCGCATGAAAGCATTTGTATTCAGCTTGTTTTGTACATCCCTTACATGGTCTTGGTTTAACGCAACCTCACCTGCAAGTTCTCTTTGTGAATCAGTCATATCCTCGATAATGTACTCTTCTCCATCGAGATTCAAGACTGGCTTTTCTTTTTTGTCTTTAGCCATTGTTTGACTCCTTGTGTTAGTTATTCAGCGTATTTTGCTTTTGCTTTAGTTAGCAATGCAGATTTAGCATCACTATCTTTGTATTCTACGCTATGTTTACTTAAATATTTTTGTAGCTGTGCAACTGTCCAACTATCTGCTGGTTCACCACTTGGGTGTCCATTTTGAGAAACATAGTATGCTTCTTTTTCATCATTACCCCATAATGCTTCAGCAACTTTCTTTACCTTTGCATCTTCTGATGTAAGAATAGAGTTTGGATGTACAACGTGCCGATGATAGCTAACACCACCAATCTGCTTACCATCATCCATTACCTTTGTTGCTTGGCGAACTTGTATTGAGTATTCGCCAACAACTTCTATTTTATCTACTTCTATTACTTTTTCTAAAGCCATTTTTGACTCCTTTGTTTGTTATTCGTTTCCAACTATATATCCATATAGTATTGAATTATGCCACTCGATAAGAGACACTTATCATAATATTTCCATCAGCAGACCATTCAGAGGCTGTCATAGCCGATGCTCCTGTCGTAGCATCCCAGACATTTAGATTTATATAGGTAGTGTTAATCTGTCCATGATAGTTGACTGAATGTCCCGCTGTGATAGCCAAACCATCACAACGAGCCCCTCCCCCAAAGTAAGCCGCATTATCATTAGCAATGGTAAACGGAAGACCCGTCAATCTAATAGTTTCGCTTGACAAACCTTGAAGGTCGGTGGTTGCAAAAAAACCAGTGACAGTAACCAAATTTCCAACTCTCGTATAATACCCAGTATCCGCAGATCCGTTCATCGTCATAGGAGTTGTACCATCAGAAATCACACCATCCCAAGTCCCCGTCTCATAAACCAATCCATCATCTTCACCACTTGGAGCGTTTTCTACAGATGCACCAGTTACAGTACCATGTAAATCATTACCTGACTTATCAAACCATTTATCACTTGCTACTCCAGACCCATCGTATTCTGCGACTGCACCGATTTGGGTGAGAAATAGATTATCTAAAGTTATAGCATCTCCACTCGATGTAGCTTTAACTCCTATCCCAATAGTATCAAGACCATATGGAGCTGTAAACTCGATTGATTTTCCTGTGCCAGCCTCGAAAGTCCCTAATGTAGTATACGCACCTGTCCACGCAATTAATGTAACTGTTCCTGTAATTGATGTAGCATCGTAAACAAATCTGTATCGTTTTCCAATTTCAAGGTTTGCCTGTGCAGGTGATAGATAACACCGCTGGTCTGATGCGTTAGCCGTTAAAACCATATTGTTGGACGGATTTGTTTGACTATTCCAATTACTTCCAGAAACCCAGTCTCCAAGCCCACTTGCAAAGGTTGAATTGTCTCCCGTAATCAGTGCAGTCTGATTCGCACCTTTATATTTAAAAGGTACTGATGCACCAGAGTAGAGTTCTTTTACTTCGGTGGCTGTTAATAAATTATTAAATACTCTTGCGTGATTAACTTCCATTTCAGCAAAGTTTGATTCTTGGTCGTTAGTTCCAATTTGAAAAGGATAGCTATTAGAAGCATCTCCTGAAGCTCCTGAGATAGTAGTTGTTCCATCTGCTACTCCATCTACATAAACAGTAGCACTTGCACTTCTATCGAATGTTATACAAACGTGATGCCAAAGACCATCTGCTATTGTTTTGCTACTTTCTGCAATTAAAACTCTTGTATTATTTCCAACTATTCTTCCAGCCAGTTTGTCATTAGCACCAACTTCCATTGAATAGCCTTCTAATGCAGAATTTGTATGGTCTATTTTACCTAAAATGGTTTTATTAGCACCAACAGATGGTATTCGTACTAATGCTTCTGTAGTAAAATCATTTGTAGCAAAATCAAGATTAGCGTTATCTGCGACTTCTACCTTATCATCCACCCCATCAAACCGATAATAAGGAGATGACATTGTATTCGCTACATGGTTAGGTACATTTTGAGAGTGAACATATGCACCTGAATCTTGAGACATATAAACATCAGTTACAGAAGCATTACCAAGCGTTACTGAGTTATCTGCTACGCCTGTTGTGGCGTATCCGACTACTGTTTGATTTGTTCCACTATTAGCCGATGGGTCTGAGCCAGCACCAATAATTGTATTTTGTACGCCCGTTGTAATGACATCGCCAGATTGGTATCCCACAGCAGTATTCTCACCAACATTCGATGCGGTATCTTGTGTAGTCAATGCTTGGTATCCAATCGCTGTATTTTTATCGCCCTGATTTTCGGTCTTTAATGATTCAAAGCCGACAGCTGTATTAAATTCTCCACTCTCAATCGCACCCAAGGCACTATATCCTATTGCAACACTTCCACTTGCCCCAACACCTACAGCGGCATCCATAGCATAGTTACCAATCGCAACACATTTTATAACAGCCCCTGTTCCTATGCCACCACCTAACGCATCATAGCCTATTGCAACATTATCATCTGCTTCTGTTGAAGCCGCATCCAAAGCACCATAACCTAAAATGGTATTACGTTCTCCTGTTGTTAGAGCCACCCCAGAATTATACCCAACAGCCGTATTCCCAGCACCATCAGCGAGTGCGGTGAGAGCAGATGTACCAATGGCTACAGTTCCAGCTTGAGTAGCAGTACCTGAGTTCATAGCTAATTTACCTATAGCTACACAATCAACTGCGGATGTAGTTGTCTGTAGAGCATATCTACCTACAGCAGTATTTCCATTTACACCTTCCAAGTTCCAACCAGTTAATGTTCCGACAAGTGTATTATGACTCGCTGAACCCGACAATTCAAACCCTGCCTTAAAACCCACACAAGTATTATCACCACCAGTAATAGCATTACCTGTTGCTTCCCCCATAGAACCATAACCGAGTGCAGTATTATTTTCCCCCGTAGTTACGCTTTGACCAGCAGTATATCCCACAGCAGTACTGCCAGCACCAGAAGTGAGGGCGTTGAGTGCAGATGCTCCCACTGCAACTGCACCATCAGCGGCGGCAGTTACAACACCACTCCCCATTGCCGCATCACCAACGGCTACTAAATATCCACCTAAAACAGTTCCAGCACCGGCGTTCATTCCTATAAGTGTATTATTATGACCATCTTCGATTTCTAATCCCGCCTGTCTACCCATCATGGTGTTACTATCCCCAGACGTTAAGCCATACCCCGTCCTATATCCTACCATAGTATTTTGAGTAGCATTATTTAATGTATTTTCACCAGCTACTTGATGACCTATAAATACATTATAATTAGAGCCAGCATCTAAAGTTGCACCCGCACTTTTTCCAAATATGGTATTTGAAGTACCATCATCATTATTACTTAGTGAGATTCGGGAGTCGTTGTCTACTATCATATTAGTAGTAGTTGATGTACTATTGTAAGTTGATGCAGTAGCAATAGCAACACTTGTAGCGTGATTACCAGAACCAGTTCCACCGCCTATATAAATTGTATTCCCTGCACCAGCAGATTGAGCAAACATTAAAGTGACTGGTTCTTCTGCTTGTTTATAGTGCATCATCCCAATTCTGGCTTCTTTAATAGTATCGTCATCATCAGCTACATCACTCATCACTAATTGGAAAGCATCTGAATCTCCAATAATCTCAACCTTTCCGTGAGTAGGCGTTGCAGAATTAATCCCAACTTTTCCATTTGCGTCTACTACCAGTTTTTTAGTAGTGCTGTGGTTAGTTAATACATAAAATTTATTTGATGTTTGGTCATACCCTAATACTCCATCATCATTTTGCCCATCATCTCCAAAGTGTATTTGACCATGACTTCCATTGCCACTTAAAATAGTTATGGCAGTATTCCCACTATTTTCAACTGCTAAAACAGCATCAGAATGAGCAGAAATAGAACCAGCACTTGCTTTGAAAATGTGCATATTAGCATCTGGGTCATTAGTTCCAATTCCCACGGAGCCATCAGTAAGAATCGTCATTACTGCATCACTTAGTCCAGCGGCAGTATTATCAGTATCAGTATTCTGTAAAAACGATATTGAGCCTCTTCCATAAGAAGCAGTTTTTGAATAAGTAATACCACCCTTAGCCCCATCACCACTATCACCAGCTTTAAATAGCACTCCAGTAGCAGAGCCTCCAGCTACCTCGTCATTCTCTAACGTCAATGCCTCAACAAAAGCACCATCGTTAGAGTTGGTAATCTTCATATCACCAGTTAATACTTCTGAATATGCGTAACTCCCATCACCATTTACAGTTAAATCACCATCAATGGTCAAGTCACCACCTATTGTACCGCCAGAACTTAGAAATCCAGCGGAGCCTATTAATTTACCGATCATCTTAAACCTCCACTATCCTGACTGCATGAGCAGTAGATGATGTAGAATTGAAATTAAACCTGATCACATCCCCAGAGGTACTTCTAATAGCAACTGGGACTGCCACACTTGTTAGGCTCCCACCCGGAAGGATGAGGTCTATGTCAGCATCAATGTCAAGGTCTGAGGTTGCAAAGTTGAAATAAACATCACCAGCCGCATATATGAGTATCTGATGTGTTCCCTGTGCGAGGTCAAAGTGCTTTGTGTTTCCAGTACTGGCACTTGAACCTGCCGTGATCTGGGCACCTGAGCTACCACCCAAGCCACCTGATGATGCGTCTGCAACTGAGAAGGTACCAGCCGCTGTGGTATTCAGTGCTTCGTGTGTTCTGAATTTTTGTAGATTTGCCATTTTATTCTCCTGTTATATCACTCAGCTTGCGAGGCGAGAATGCTCCTTATCTGAGATCGTTTAAATATTGATAGAATTATGTATGCAATCTACTCCATAGATAGATACATAATCAACCTGTTAGGTGTGTTATATGAAATTTGCTGGGACTACTGCTCTAGTACCCCCGGTCTTGCTTCGTTTCTTTGTACCATATTTTTTTATAGCTGTATCAAATTTTCTTTCATGTTGCATCATAAGGCCCATGGATACCTGAGCCATTCCTGCATCGGACTCATTGCCAGCCTTGTCCATATATAAACATTTCTTGACATAATCAACAATGGCAGAATGAAAAAGATTATCAACGTCTGGGGTATTGGTCACTGATGTAACCTTCTTAGGGTTCCCATAATAGTGTATGATCATACCATTTGTCACAGCATGATCAAATGCCTGATACATCTTCCTAGAGGTTCTTGTGTCCCCTGATGAATCGTAAGTAGTGACCAGCCCTAAGTGATCCCCCCTAATAAAATACAGCGTTCTATTTTCTGGATACTTGAGATTGCTTGCCATTACGAAGGCTCCTTTATCGCAGATTCCGATGTGATGTCAAACATCAATGGCTCACCATCCAATGCTCTTGGCACCATGATGTAATCCCCTGCGTCATCCATAATATCAACCCTATGAACCTTATTGATACCCATCGCATTGCCAGATGAATCCGTAGCACTGTCTGAAATATCATAGAACATCTGATCTGCTACTATGTCTACCTTTGCAGACATGGACTTTTGAGAATACTGCCCAAGTTCATTGATCGCATCATTGACCAACGACATGATATATGCCTCTGGTGCATCGGGAAATGTTTGTCTAACCCTACTTATTATTTGCTTTACCGTTAAAGAGTGAATTGCCATTATTGTAATGCCTGTAATCCTTTATCATAATCTGCTTGCAATTTAGCCTGTTGCTTTTCATACCAACCATACTGTGCATTATCTACGGCTAATCGAGATTGAACTTCATTAGCATATGCTCCAGCTATTCCTACTTTATTTTGAATTTCATTTCCAAATCCTTGAGCTGTAGCTACATAAGCCTTGGCTGTATTTATATATCCTTGAATTGCTTGGGTCTTAGCGGAACTGAAAGATGTCCTAGCACTAACTTCATTAGAATATCCTTGAGCCTGATTTACATATGCTTGAGCTTCCGCAATATAAGCATTTCCTTGGGCTATTATTGATTGAGCTTCTTGAAGATATGCGTTGCCAGCAGTCAATCTTGATTGAGACTCTTTTCTTTTTGCATCCGCCTGCTGTAATCTAATATTTATTTCAGAAATATATCCATTAGCTATTTCAATTTTAGTTTTAACTTCATTTGCATATCCTTGAGCATTAGTATTAAATCCACTAGCTTGAGATGCGTATCCGTTAGCTACTGACATATAACCCTGTGCCGCTGAAATTTCTCCACCCCATACTTGGGCTTTAGCAGAAATCCACCCATACCTAGAAGAAGCTTCTGATGAAAATGCATTAACCTCCTTAACAAGAGTATCAGCCATTGTATTCCATTCAGTAATATACATTTGAGCGATTTTTAAATCTGAATCAGCCGCATTTAAAGTCGTTTGGGCTTGTTGTATTCTACTACTAGCTAATTCAATATCTTCATCAGTCAAAGCTGAATCTACATCTGCGAGATTGGCGGCTAAATCATAATTGGCATTTGGAAAATCTCCATTAATATAAGTAATCGCTCTATCAACATAAGTTTTAACACTTGTCATCCCAGTACCAGTAGTATAGGTATCTTGGTCTCCAAATAATGATGGGTCTCCAACTGCATCCCTAAATTTATCTGAAGCTGTATTCATCGCATCTACAGCGGTTTTTATATCAGAACTACTACTATCTGTTAACGTAATAGCCTCCCCTATTTCTGTAAGAGCATCATCAATTTCTTGATTTGCATTTGCCATTTCTGTAGCCATATTTGAAAGTGCGGTTTTAGCTTTATCTACTTCACCTCCAATCTCATCACAAATAGCCTGTGTTTCATCGAGCTCTGTTATTATTTTCCCCGCCGCAGTATTTACAGCTCCCTCTGAATCTGCTTCTCCTAAATCTAATAGAGCAGTAGATTTATCAAGTTCTACACTACCCTCAACAATTACATTGTCAACCTTATCAAATTCCGCACTTGCTTCAATAATAATATTATCAACTTTATTTAATTCTGTAGCCATAGCGTCAAGAGCAGTTTCAAAATCTCCTCCATTGTCTGTTTGAATTGCAAGTTCAGCCGCTTCAGCCTTTGCAAGAACGACTTCCGCTTTTGCAAGAACCAAATCAGCATCTATTTTATCGCAAATATCCTGAGTTTCATCTAATTCTGTATCCATAGCTGTCAATGCAGTTGTTATATCTGAGTTAGATGATTTATTACCCAACACATTTTGTAATGACCTAACAGCACCATACAATACAACAAGATGTTCTGCCTCATCTGGGAACACTGCAATCGCACTATCCCCATAGGCCACTGCCGGATACTGAACCTCAGAATAGGTACAGGAACCACCATCTGGAACAACATCCAATCCATTATTGTCTATGTAATATACAGGGTCTGTAACAGTGGCATAATTCATATCATCCTCATCCTTGGCCCTTCCCTGCTGACTTGATCTTATATTTCTACAAGGTTGTTTTATATCACCATCGCTTCTAAAAACATTTAATACCTTTCCAGTATTCAAAGTATTGGCTGTGCCAGACGTGAAGGACTGAGATGCCGCACACAAGGGTAAGAGCCTAGCGGGTAGGTTGTTGATAACCTCTTTAGCACCATCCGTAAGGAATTGGGTTAATTGAGCTTCCGTTGGATTAGTTCCAGAACTCGATATGGTCAAATCTGTCAATCCCATAACCTGTGTTTGAAAACTAGCCATTATACACTCGCTACAAAGACCTCAACACTAATAGCATTACCTCCCGGTTGAACTACGAGGCTATCCAGATCAACTAGATCTGTCACTAGATTAGCATTTGCATCCGATACTCCAATGCCATCATGCCCAGATCCCATCATAAAGCTTTTTCCAGCTTCTAATAAAACACTGGCTGAAACATCTGCACCGGAATCATCTTCACCAACCTCAGCTTGAAGACTTAATGTTAAATTGTTAGAACTGTCTAAATTAGTAACTCTAACGTACCTTACATCTTGTATATCCAAAGCCCCATCAAATTTAGTTGCACCACCTGCGGCACCCGCAACTTGCTTAAAATGAACAACAGTTGTTTCGGCATTTGCTGGACAGGTGACAATTCTTTTATAGATCTCATCAATACTTGATATTTCCAATGTTCTCTTGGAACCATAGTCCTGATTGTCCAGTACGATCTCTTCTTGTATCTTTACTTTTAAAGTAGCCATTATTTCTTACCGTATTTTACCCTCTTACCAGTTTTCTTGGCATATTTTTTTGCGGCTTTCTTGCCCGCTTTTGTGTACTTGAATTTTTTCTTACCAACTTTAGGCATATCGACCACCATTGAAATTTTTTAATTTTTTATTTATCATAGCCTCATTCCGTATAGCCCTCTCTTCCTTATCACGCTTAATGACATCATCCATCGTCGTAGTGGTGAACTCTATATCTGTCCTTTTACCCATTTCGCTCCCCATGTATAGATTTGTTGTAAACTTAGGCTCAGACGCTCTATTCCCACAGGAGCGGCACATAAACCAATTTTCGATATTATCTTTGTCACAATGTATACATTTATTCATATTTTACCTTTTTGAGTTTTGGGGGCTACCTTTTATTGATAACCCCCACAGTACTCAAAACTGTTATCCTTATTTATTCGGATTATTAAGCAGTTCCAGACTCAACAAGAACGACTGTTCCTATCGCAACAGGAACATATCCGCTTAGGTGCCAGTTGGTACCGTCGCAAATTACTGTCATTCTCAAACCTTCAATAGCCTGTGAAACAGAACCATCTACGGTTATTTTTGAAAGCCCATTAAAATCATCAACTGTGCTATCTGCCGCACCAGTAACAACATAGCCATAGATATCGGTTGCATCAGCACCAGTTGTGATAATAAAATCTGCATCATCGTCACAATTGACGGTGAAACAAAAATCATAATTACAACCTGCTACTGCGGCTGATACGGTTGGCAATGTCAAAGTGACATTGTTGTCTACTGTGGACATATCAACAGCAAAAAGAGTTCCAGATTCAGCCGCTGTCAGCGTTCTACTTAACGCCGAAGAGTTGTCTATCTTTTGAAACGCTTTTTCACCAGTATGATGACTTCCACTACTTGAGTTTAAACTCGCTGATCTCATTTTACATTACTCCTTAGCTTACGCTTTCAAAGTTATACAGCATATGTGTCTCAGGAAGAGATATCTCAAGACCTGCCTCTGTGAGGATCATGTCTTTACGAAGATCTTCGTCAGCCTGCTGTACATTCGTTATGACGTGGGTATCACGATTCACACCGTTACCAATAAGTGGACGGTATGCAACTTGAGCCATGTCAACGATCATCATGTAAGCATGGGAGAACCCTCTAAAGAGAGGTTCACGAACAAGATTCAGATCGCCATGAATTGTTTGCACTTGCAACAATTTATGACCGTAAGAACCTTCAATGTACTCTTTATTGACATCGTAACGAATACTGTTATTAGCATCATAAGTTTCTTTAAGGATACCACCTGCTCCGAACTTGTTGAACAAGGTCATTACAGGAAGCCCAGCTAATGCAAGCTTGGCTGAAGAACCGCCACGTGCAGGGTCGTACAATACTTCAAGGTCTCCAAGGATCCTGTCGTATGTGAACTCACTTTCGTCTACGGTTCGTTGGTATGCAGAACCCGGTGTGTATGAAAGTGCGGCATCAGCGTTACTTGGGGCTCCGTTAAGCACACAGTGCCCAACAATACCTTCGGTGTACTGAATACTGTCTTGACGTGCTCTTTGTCCAAAAAGCATCGCTCTTTCAATATCCACCTTATGTTCTCTTAATTTCAGATTCCAGATCCGTGACCATTCATCTGCATATCCTCTGTATTTTGTCGCAATCGCAGTGTTTGACATTTCTGCTGATGTTTTAAAGATCTGGGTATACCCATAATCATCATCCAATGTTTTCGCCCAAGCGTCAGGAGAACCAGTACCTTCACCAAAAGAAGTACCAATGATCTGACATTTGTCGTCATCACTAAGGATATTATAGCCTGTGCTAAAGTCTGAACTTGGCAAGGAAATAATACGCCCTGTGAATGTGTTGGATGTACCAGCATCTGTAACAGCACTGTCAATTCTAACTGTGGCATAAGCTACACCAGCAGTAGAATCAAGCACCTGTACTGCAAACACCATACCTTTAACAAGCCAATTCACATCAGCCGCAGATCCACTTGAGCTATCATCAACAACAAATGAATATTGGGTTCCAGCAGTAACTGCTGACCCTCCATTCACATCTGCCGCTAGTTCAAATGATCTGGTCGTCCAATCTATCTTTGACCTGTTTTCCAAGAACCTGAAAACAGGATCCGTGGTAGGTGATTTCGACATCTTACTTAAATATACAAAGAACGGAGATTCGTCTGGACTCAATTCAGCGACTCTATCGCTAAAGTCGTATAATCGTCTTTGATCAGGGGTACTTTCACCCGAAACGCTTGTTGCGGCGTTTGTCATGTCAGTTGCCTTGACCATGCCTGTATTTACAGCCATTTTGACTCTCCTACTTCATTACTCTCTATCAACTACCTTCCGGTCTTCAAGTAGAGTTATTTAACTAAAATTGTCCCTTGTCCCCAGCACCTACAATACTGTCCCACATGGCATCATCATGCGACTTTGCCTTTGGATGTGGTTGGCCTTGTAGAACACCCGCCGAACGAGGAACCTGCCTTGCGGCGTTAACCGCTTCCATTGTATCATTGTTCGCAACAGACTGACCGCCCTGCATCTGCCAAAGTTTGACTAGATTGTTTAAACCTACTCGCTCCTTTGGTTGGGTAGTGAATTGTAGAAACTCCTGAATGTCATTATCCGACATCTTGTATGTTCCTCTTAGTTCACTTACCGTATTTTGCATTTGCATATCAGCTTGCATCTGTTGCTGTTGTTGGGATAATGCAGATCTCAATCTCTGATTCACCAAGGATTCTATCTTTTGATTGACATATTTCCCTGAATCGGAGTTCTCATCTGTAAAAGCATCCCAAGGATTGAAATCATCTTTTTCAACCGTTTGCCCATTTGACTGTTGAGTTTGTGGGTTAGCTATACCGTTCTCAAGTACCTGTACAAGGTCGGGTCTCTGCTCTAACAGTTCAAGGATCTGACCACCCTGTTGCAATCTAGCATTCTCGGCCTGTGACCGATCATACATGGATTGGAACTTTCGTGCCTCTGCTTCATGATCTATTAAAGTAGCCGACTCATCTACCATTTCTTGAGTAACACCCGACCCATCTTGGGCAGACTGCTCATTTACGATATCTTCCACGATGCTCTCGCTACCGGGAACAAAACCCTCATTAGCCATTGGCTGGTCGTCTAAGACGTTTACTTCCTGTTGTTCTAGTGTTGACATAGTTTCTCCTTAGATGTCTAGGCTTCGGGAGTTGAACTGACCTTGTTTTGAACCTCTTTTAGGTTACTGGACAATTTCTCCACCTCTAGCTTCACCTCGTTTTCTAGTTTTCCACGTTGCACCCTTTTATCTGCCTTTGATTCTGAACTGATCTCGGAGAGACGAGTTTTAAACTTCTCAACCTCGACCCGTTTTCTATCACTGACAGATTCTCTTTGGGCTGTCTGCAAGTCACCTTGCAAATTCTTTATTTGTTCTTCCATTGCTTGAATCTGTTGTTGCATTGCTTGCTTCTCTTCTGTCCTACGCATAATGCCCTCCTTATCAAACAACTCAGGATTTTTCTTTAATACTTCATATCGGTCTACAATACCCATCTGGAACGCCTCTAAATACACAGCAAGTTCTGCATATTTATTAGAAGGCATTGTAGAGCCCGGTTCAACTCTTATGTCATGTTTCTCCAATATGTGCTTTTCTTTCTTCAGATCCAGAACCGCACCAGACACATCTGTATAAAAATTTGCCATGACCTCTGTTATGTTATTGTTTGGCTGTGCCAATCTAAAAACTTTTTTGTAAGTATAATGCCCTTTAGACAGATTGTAGAGAACCTTCCCTAGCTTATTTATACTGAACTCTATATCTCTAAGTTTGGATTTGGGCCTTTCACTCCCCAAGGCTATCATTCTCTCTGTCGCCTTTGATGTCTCAGGAGCCTTATCTGCAAATCCATGCATCATCTCAGGTAAACCAAATATAAAATCTATGTAAAACTCTGACTGTTGTATCAATTTATAGAACTCCCCAGCCAGAGGTTGAGGTGCTGGATAATGGGGCTCTCCCTGAGAGGAATCAACTTCAATGACAGCATTTGGATTGGCCCAATCTTTTTCAAGCTGGTCAATGTCATCGACGCTTCCCAAGGGAACCAATAATTTCAATCCGGCTGAAGCCTGTGCATGAGACAAAGCAAGAGACCATAGTTTGTTAAGCAACCTTTGCATGGGTCTGGCTCTGGAAACATCCGATTTGGGATAAGGTGTTCCTGTCCAGATATTGGGAAGGGGTATAATAGGATATTCATCAGTATTCAGGATCTGTTCATAAAGAACGACCCCACCCAACGACGCACATATCTTGACACGGGTCTGTAAGACCTCAATAGCCGTGAAGGCTCCTATGTCAAATGCCTCTGAGTTTTCCTGAAAGAACTGCGAATATTCTTCTTGGGATAAGATGTCCTCTTCCTGAGTCTGCATGTCAATGACCCTATAAAATGGAACTTTTATCTTATAGAACCTTTCAAGGACTTGATATTTCTTTACCTCGAAATAATCCTTGTCCTTCACCTCAGCCGGAGTAAAGACCGTCATTGAATTTTTATTTTGCGAGGAGGGATAATCCTCATCGTCATAACTAAAACTTGATAGCTCCCTTATAAGCCCCGGCACGACCTCACCCGTCTCAGGGTCTGTAGTGTCTGCTAATTCAGGGTAGAGGTTGATGACCTGCTCACCAGTAAGGATGGTGGAAAGGATAAGACCATCCGAATCGCTGAACCAGCGATCCCTAGAGCTGGGAGATGCGTACACTCTAAAAGGATCTATATAGGTGAACTTGACATCACCTCTACCGAAATCTGATTCCGAGTCAACATAGGCATACAGATATCCCATGCCGGTGGTGGCATAATCCTGTATCGCCTGTTTCATCTGCCAATCACCATCTGACTTCTCCCACACATAGTTCATAACACTACGCCAAAGAGTAGCAACCTGAACATCAGAGTCCTCTCTTGGTGTGATCGTAAATGCTGGGGGTCTTGACGTGAGAACTGCTTTAAATTTTTCTATGGCAGACGATATCCTATCCATTGGAATATCTGCCTGATTCCTTGAGGATAATTCATCTGACTCACTGGTCGTAAAATGATTCCCAAGATAAAAGTCTATATCCTTACGGGCCTCTATGTCCCAGTCAGACCTCGCATCTCTCCATTGCCTATAGAGTTCTTCGTTACGTAATGCTCTCGGGTCTTGATCCATATTATCTCGGTATATAAGGCATTGGACTTAACACATTACCCAAATCCCTTGGCTTATTGATAACAGAATCAAGGCTCATTGGATTGATATATTGTCGCATTTCAGGGTCTTGTAACATTTGCCTTAGTCGCATTAACTGTAATGACTTTCTAGCATTATCAACTGTATTTTGTTTAATGCTATTTTGCAGTGCTCCAGCCTGCTCGCGAACCACACCAAGACCCGTACCACCCTGATACACCTCTGGGTTTGCCTGCCTCATATCAATACTATCGCTTAACTCACGATTCCCTTGCTCGCCCATCATCTGTGGGGGTACTGGTGGGCCTATCATGTCACCATCTTGAAAACCTAACAAGCCCATTAAGCCTTTTTTTCTTGGTTTTAAAAACTTTTTAACCATATCTGCCGGTATAGAATCTTGAGGAGACGTTGCGGCTGTAGATAAAGCAAGTTTATAAGCTTCCTGTATTGCATTTTCAATTTTATTACCAGTTTCCATACCTCCATAATACCTAAGCCCACTTCCACCACCTACTTCTTCAGCGGGGACAGATACAACTTGTCGAGCATCATAAAGAGGCATATTTGTATTAGGGTCAACCCTACTGGATTGCCCAAGAGACCCATCAAACATTTGATGAGGAATAACTCCTCCACCATTCTCATAGCCAGTTAAACCACCTTGTTGCTTAGCAACTGTTCCCTGCTCACCCAGAGTCTGTGGAACAATGCCATATAATAATTTATTAAAAGCATCAGCTCTATCCCCTTCTTTAACCAATCTATTAATTGCTTCTATTTCTTTTACATCAGGGTTTTCAAACTCTAAAAGGGTATCCGTATCACCATAAAAAGGACTATGGGAATACACCCTTTCAGCATTTCTCATATCTTGAGGCACCATTTCCTCATAAGCCCTTTGCCTTTTTCCTTTTGGGGTGATCATCGAAAGCAATTTTGATAATCCGCTCACTTTATCGCCACCCTGATAGCCGGTTAGCGTTGGTTCAAATTCTTCTGACCTGTACCTAGGAAGTTCTGGGCTTTGATTTAATTTTGGAGTCGTACCCAATATCCCAGCTAATATTTCTTGCTCTGGATTTTGCAAGCCTTGAAGTTGTCTTATATAAAGACTCATTGGCACTGCCCCTAACCGCTCCTCTTCTACGTTCATTAACTCACTTAAATTTTGCGGAAGTACCGAATCACCATTTTGATAGCCAGTTAATCCACCACCTGAATAATTCGGTGTGATCTCTCCACCCCCATACATGGGCTTTAGGCCTCGAAGCGTGGTCATTGCTAGTAATTTATCTATAGCGGCATGACCGCCCTCTTTTGGCTTGTTATTCATTTGTCTTAATCTCATGGTTCCTAATTCAAAACTTCCATTACCCGCCGCCTTAACACCAGACATGGGAATAAAGGTCTCACCGTTTGTCATTATGGCGTTCACTCCACCCGAAACCTCTTCTTGGGTAGCGGGAAACTGACTCGCCCAGTCCTTTATCCAAGGATAGATCTTTGTCGCATGTTCTGTAAGAACAAATCCCGGCCCCGCTTTTACCTTCGTTGTGTCGGTCGATGGGCCTGCGATCATTCCTTGATCTCAAAATGCGGGAAATCATCAAATCTATTATCCTTCACTTCCCATCTCCCATTCTCCTCATACATATCCCAATTACCACCCCATCTTATCTTAATCCCCATGCTACGAGCAATGCCAATAACGAACCCAGCAAAGAGGGTCTGCCTTTCCCGGTCTTCCCAATCCACAGGATAAGGGGTAACGTCAACGGCTTTAGAAGGGTTAGAATTATGCCTGCCATCAGGATACTTGACCTTAGTACGCTTCTCATCATATAGTTTATTTTGCCTTTCCTTGCTTCTGTGACCCTCTAATATGGAACAGTCAACGTGTGTTATCACCTCGTTGAACACATCCTGTAATCTTTGGTCACAAGTTAGTAATCTATCTTTTGATCGTTTTGAATATCTTGGCATGCGTGTATTTTGCTATCTTATCTTAGCAATAAAACACTAAATAGTGCAATGAATTTAAAGTCGTGCACCCGACATCCAACTGTAGGCCTTTTTCTTGAGTCGCATCACCGGGTCGTCGTTCGTTTCTGTTAGGGAATCAACAGAGACCTTAGAGCTCTTGGGTGCCCTTGCATAGTAATCCGCATAGTAGAGAGCATCCATGACATCATCGTTCCTTGGCTTGGGGTGTTCAAAGAACTCATCCACCAATTCTGTCATTTCTCTTTGGATATAAAGTTTCTTAGAATTGACAAGAGGGCCAAGACTGGTCTCCAGCCTATCTTCCTTCTTGATTCGAGCAGGCGGCTTAACTCCCTTAAATATACCCGGAAGAAGTCTTTTTTCCTTTGCGGAAAGCCGTGTAACCATATCCCGAACCATCTCCTGTGCCGCAACTGTCTCGATCGTAACACGGCGTACAGGCGAATACTTGTTCGCAAGTCTGATAATTTCCTTGGGAACGTCAAATGTAGGTACTCGCTCACGGTAATACTCCAAGACATAACGATTATTGCTGGAGTCAATGCCCATAACAAGGATGACCTGATAGTCAGAAGTCTCAGAAGCTGTTGCCGCAAGGTCAACACCCATGTAGATATTGATCGGGATTGCGTCATCACCGTCTATAAGGTAGTTAAAATTACTCTTACATTCAACCCTTCCATTATAATATTGTATTCTGTCTATCTTAAATGCGGCATTGGTCACATCTCGAGCATCATTCATGTACTCCTGAGCGAACTTATTGACCAGTCCAGCCTCAATGAACTCCCGTTTCTTATACTCCAGCTTCTCTTTAGAGAATTGTGATGCCCATAATGGGGCACCGTTCTCAATGGCCCTATAGAAGTTCACATCCCAAGGGTAAGGTCTCTTATCCTCCTTGGCCTTTTTCCAGCCATCGTAGGTCATTTGTAGGTAGGAGTCGTAGTGCACAATAGTACCCGATAACCATATCCAACCCTCATTCCCCGGAGTCTCCTCCAATGCTGGATACACGGTGGATACGATCCATTTCTTGATATCAGCACGCCTTTCTGGCGTTTTGGTGTTCAGTTCTGATTCAAAGTCATCTAAGACAATACCCGTATAACGAACATCCACTTCTGCCCTTCCTCTAAGTCTTTGTGATGTCCCCTTGGATATGACCCTATCACCCTTTGGAGTGACCAGATCCTTCTCTGTCCAGCGTTTACCTACACTACCACCATCCATATTGCCAAAGTAGTAGCGGATCATCTTGTTATTCTCAAAGTGGTAGCGGATATACTTCAGATGATCAATGGCCTGAGACTGTTCTTCCGATACCCACGCAATGAAATGCTGGTCTCCCTCCTGTGCAAAGCACAGTTTGTGCATGATAGCCGCTTTTGCCAATACGGATTTACCGTGCCCCCTAGGTATGATGTTACATATTCGTGCTCCGGGGGCAGTATCTATCATCTTTTCAGCCATTTCGTAGTGAAAGGGTGCTGATTCGGACTTCTTTAAGAAATCATTGGGTAGAAATGCTCTACCAAAGTAAATAAGGTTGGTATACGCCTTAGCTAGAACCTCATCCCTCTTTTCCACCTCCGATGGGGGAGGGGTAATGTTAAAACTCATTCAGACAGTTCTTTTTGCTTCTCTGGTAGTATTCCCTGCTCAAATGCCTTTAGCTTTTCCCTGCTAAACCCACTGAACTCCTGTATGAGAGCCACTGAGTCCACTTTCTTTTCAGTAGAAAGTAGACCAGATATCTTCATGAGGGTCTCTATGGCCCTTAATTTGTCGTTATCCTTGACCTCTGTCTTGTCAATAACATCTTTTGTGGTCTCTAGGAGGTATCGTTTAGTGATACCCACCTCTGACATTAAATTTTCTATTTCCTTGTCCACTGCTTGCCTCACTGTCTTGTTTCTAAGTAGTAATGTTGACTTCTTTTCTGCATAATCCAAACTCTTTGTAGCTGGGAACGCCTTTTGATACGCCTCTACCGGCTCCATGCCATGTGCTATGTACTTTGCAAAGTATCTTTTAGCATCTGTTAGGTATCCTGTAGTGTTTACTATATAGCTAGTCCTCTTTGTGAATCTATAGATCTCATCCTTTACCGTACCAATAAAAGGACTACTGCCCCTATGATTGAACATTCCAATGACAGTTCTGATATAGTTATTATCTCTTTTCTTTTTGTCTACAAAACAACCTTTCTTTAATATCTGAACTATTTTACCATCGTCCGCTAGGCACCAGTCGCCCTCTCCAGCTTCTTTCCAGTTAGTTATCAGGGATGTTTCAGGATGTACCTTACGAAACTCCTCTTCTGATTCGTAGGCATAGTGCTTGACCCCCTTTATGGTGCGAGTCAATGCCAAATCAGTTAGGATCCTGATCGTCCAAAAGGTTCAAGTCCAATATCTCCAACTCTGGCATGTGCTTTATGCGGTACAATAGTTCGGATAGGAGACCTATCTGTCTTGAATTGGGGTCTATAACATCAGTAAGCTGTAACTCGCAAGATATCTCACGGCAACGCTCAAGGTTATCGTATACGTTATCTATTTGCAGTTCACCCATCCTAGCTCTTTGATACAGGGTTCTGGCTCTTTCCATGTTTTAATTTAATAAAACTTGACAACCTTGTGGTATATAATATATATTTAATTAAGTTTGTTTGTTTTGTGTGGGTTTTTTATAATAGTACTATAGTATTTATAGTAAGTAGTATATATAGTAAGTAGTATGTATTATATATATATTATATATATATAGTAATATAGTATATATAGTAAGTAGTAAGTAGTATATATAGTACCCGCTTTATATTTTATAGTACCCGCCGGGTAAAACTTCCAAAAAATTCTAAAAAATAATATTAGTATGGGTGTCTCTCTTTTATATCGCCCGGGCCTCCCCCCAATCCGTTTTCAGGTTAGGATTATTAGGTTGAAAAAAGCAAATCGGTCTTAGCCAGTTACATTACACGTCGCAATTTATTTAAGAAACTTTATATATTATGGAACTTTACTGAACTCTGGAGCGTATACTAATTGTAATTAGTTTTTTGACAATTAGATATATTGGTTACTACTCGTGAACTATCCAGTTTATGCGTGGGATACTGGAAGTAGTGACCGCCTCATAATGACAAATGTACTATGAGGTAATGATTCAACTAAATTTCTTAATAACAAGCAAATGGAGTTCAACATGAATAACTTAGAAATAGCATCCAGATGGGATAACCTAACCAACCTAACCGATTCTAGTGAAGTGGTACCAGTGATCACTCAGGATAGACCAGTCATCGCAAATAAATTTGACATGGGTCTTGATCCGTTTACTGAGATTGAAAAGGTACCACTACAAACTGGTACTGGTGGAGGATCATCTGCACATTCAATACGAATGATGTTAAATGGTAATGATACAGAAGTTGGTGTAGTTGGTGAAAGATACCTTTGTGTACCTAACAGCAAGATCGCTGAAGTTGGTGAAACCATCAGGGCCAGATCTGGTATGAACTGGACTGAGTCTCAGGTGTTTTTTGATGGCAAGGTATATAGGAGGACGTTTACTTGTGATGATGGAGGCCTACAAGCTGAAGTTCCACAAGTTGGTGATCTTGTAGCCTTGGTGATGGAAGAGGTAAATAGTTATGACTCCTCAGTTAAAGCGGGGATCATATGCTATTACATGAGACTAAAATGTCTTAATGGCATGCGGTCAAAGGCCCATCAGTTTGGGTACTCATTCAGGCATTCACAAAATAACGTAGACTGGGAATCTGAGATACATCAGTCAGTCGTCCAACTTACTGGAGTCAATCCTCAGCTTATGCTAAATCAGTTTACTGAGGCTTGTGGTAAGTTACAGGAACCAATGAATTTTCAGGAATTGAAGGTAATTTCAGAAAATAACAACTATCTTGGAAAGCTACCAACTCAGCAATATGGACAGATCGTAAAAAACATGCTAGTTTCAAAGGACTATCCACAAGATGGGAACCAGTTCACAGCATGGGATCTACTTAACTCAGGAACTGAGATACTCTGGCACCAGAAAAAGATAACTCAGGGAGCTATCAAGAATAATGCTCTGGTAGTTGATGGACTTCTACAATATGGCAAAGATACATACGAAGAGCCTTTTGTAGACCCTAACCAAACTGAGATGTTTCAATCATAACCAAACAAGAGATAGGGCCCCGAAAGGGGCCTGATTCTCTATTTTTTTTATTATATATATTTTTTATTATTTTGTGCACGCAAGTAGACTGTGCACGCAAGTAGCATCCCCTATATTTATTAATATCTGTGCACGTCGGCAGTTTTTAGGGGTTTGTGCACGTATGTAGTCTAATTTATTTATATATTATGCACGCAAGTAGGTAAAAAGCCCCAGATCCTGTAAATATGGGCATATTGTGTAATATATGAGGGTTTATGTAAGTAAGTAAACATCTCCCTATTTATACTATATTATATATATTTCAAAGTAGAACACAACCCCCGTACACAACCCCCCAATAAAAAGATTAATTTATTTTATTTATTTTGGAACTTTTTTCAATGGTCGGCGTATAGTATATATAAACAAAATTAATTTAAAAAACTTTGGAACCTTTGAAACTTTAAACAGTATAATAAGAAACAAACGGAGAAAACAAATGTACACAACAGAAACAGCAACAACAAAAACAACACTTGAAAGATACAAACAGAATCTAAGAGTAGATCATAATAACGTGTGGAGTTATGATACAAAGGTCGCAGAGATTGACCACGAGAATAGAACCATAAAACCTCTTGGGTGGTGGTCTGTAACTACATCAAAGCACATAAATTACGTAGGTTCTGAGTACAACTACGAAGTACAGAAAACAAACTAAATTACAGAAATTAAAGGGGGTGTTTAAACGCATCCCCTTTGGGAGAAATTATGAAAGATACAGAAATAGCAGAGATATACAGAAAACTGGCACTTCCTACAGAAAGGGATGAGTCAGGAAAGGTAATACCTACCCAATTTTCTGAGAAGGAGACAAGTTTCATACTTTTTGAAATGATGCACAAGGCAAGGGAAGAAAACAAAAAGGGGAACGGAGGTAGAGCATTTAAAAGACATTGGAACAAGGCGAGTAAAAAAGAAAGAAAAAAGATGGAACCTTAAAGGATGAACGGAGTTAGATAAGTAATACAAATGGAGTGAATAGTATGAAAAAGCAGAGATATAAAAAGACCAACACCTTAGACGTGGGAACGATGGTACAGGGTATGATCGGGGAGAATAACGTATCTAATTTGTTTCTCAAAAATGGGTATATTGTTTCAAGGCCAGAGGTTGATCTAGGAGTTGACATGGTCGTATGTAAACCTAAAAAGTGGGGCAAGAGAACACTCATGAACAAGTGGAGATCTATCCAAGTTAAGTATCATTCTAGGGTGTCAGACACAACCTACGGAACGTCTCTAAGAGTGAAGGTAACTCCTAATCATTGCGATTATATCGCCATACCACTAGATGAGCATACGAACAGAGTTATTTTCTACCCACAGCCCAAAGAAATGAAAGGCAAGGAGTATGTGAGAGAGTTTGCTTTCTATGATTCAAGCAAGGCACAGAATAGAGGTAACTTTCAGAATCAGAACAAAAGAAGGTGGGCAAAAGATTTTTATGAATTGCCAAATTAAATTGGAACTTTTAATAAATAGTGTAGTTATATAAGTAAACAAGGGAGCAAACAATGAGCAGTAATAAATACAACGGATGGACAAATTATGAGACTTGGAACTTTAATTTGTGGATAACAAACGAAGAGTCAGATCACGAGTACGCTTTGGAAATGGCATTTGATTCTGAACACGAATACGAACTCAGTAAAAAGTTAGAAGAATGGGCGTGTTTTATGGCTAGTGATGTACTTACATCATACGAGTACACACATGGGTTTATAAAAGATATGGTGAACAGTTCTATAAAGACAGTCAATTTCTATGAAGTGGCTGAACATCTGTGGGAGACACGACAAGAGGCAATAAAAGAACACGATGGGGAGGAAGAGTAATGAAATATTTTACAGACGAACTTGCAGAACAACTACAAAGAGAGGCTGATGCTAGACAAGAACATATCGAGTCTCTGTTAGCAGAAATGGAAATTCCACAAAGCACATTAGATGAAAAGATAAACTATGAACAGTACCTGTTTATAAAAAGTATATCTAACTCAGCAGTAAAGTATGGACTATTTGGATTGCTATGCCAAGACTACGAAAGAGAGATTAACTTGATTGACGATACGGCAGAAGTGACCAATACTTGTGTAGTAGACTTATTAAACCAAACAAAGGAGGAAGAGTAATGCATATGATAATAAGGAACATAGTTTATGCTAATTCTAAGAAAGAGGCAATTTCTGTGGCTAGTCACAATTTTGAGAACCTATGCGAAGGACAGAGACCATTTGACTATTACGATATGTTTGATGATGGTGGTAGTTCATATTGGGGTGACAGATGTCCTGAGATAGCCCTTTTGCGTAGCCCTGAAGGTCGTAAAATGATAGTAGATGGATGGAGTGCCACACTAAGGGATATGCGACAGCATTTAAGGGAAATAAAAAAACTTACAGAAGGCAAGAAGGTTACAGAGGTCATGCGAGATATCAGAAAGGATTGGCTTCAGTACCATTTTAAATCAGTAGGTGATTATTATGGAGAGAGTGTTTGGTTGTACGACCACGATGCAGAGGGTATCAAAGACAGAGGACATCTTGGCAAGGCACTTAATAAATGGGATGATAATACACAGTACAAAGGTATGCAAGTGTATGTAGTACCCGCAGATGTACATTATTAAGGAGGTGTATAATGGTATTAATAAAAACAAATGAATATGGACATATAAACATTGGTGATGTGTTCCCTGCTAAAAAAGGAAAAAAGGAATTTGCATTTATTAAATTTTATACAGGCCCTCAATGGGTGTTGTTTAGAAATGATAAGTATGAAGAGGATATTGGCAAGGAATTTCCTAATGAATACTATAAAAGCAAATCATCGGTTCCTATTTATAAGGCATATCATAATGGCTCTAGGGAATCTAATCTGTATGCTCGTGAAACAGAAAATGGATTTAAGTTTATTGTTTCAATTCAAGAAAAAATAAATAAAAGAACCTTAAAAAAATATAATCAAATGTTTTATATAGGTAGTGGATTTAATAAAGATTATAAGATTGTAAAACCAACAGAATTAACAAGAAAAGCAAAAGGTACCTTTAGCCAATATGAAGGCTATTAAAATAAATTGGAACTTATCAAGATAAGGAGCGTATATGCCATATCCAATGAAAAAAAAGGAGAGTAAAGTGATAAACGAACAAGATATTATATTTGACAACATCTATGAGGAGGTAGCCAAGAGATTGGATTGGGTTCTGGACGAGGTGATCGAGGAGATAGAGGATGATTGGGGGATAAATAAAGACATGATGATGAAGATAGTGGAAACATGGTCTGAGGGAGTGTCTGCTCGCCTACCACTTACTGTCAAGGTAGACAAAAAAACAATGGAGCTACTAAACAAAGGAGTAAAGAATGGGTAACATCACAGAAACAGGTCACTTTGAGAAACTAATTAAAGAGCAGGAGGATGAATGTCCACACTCAGCATGGCAACAAAAAGGAGAGCCTGAGTACAGAGAAGATGGAACGCCATATCTTAAATGGGACAAGGATATTCAATGCACTTGCGACAGTACAGATGAATTAATGCAGTTGGAAGAAGAACTAGATCAAGAGGCTTTGGAGTGGGAAAGAAAGGATAGCGAGGAGGAGAAATAATGAAGACTTTATACATAGACAGAGCTTTATTCATTGATTGGTATTTTTCAGATAGCGATGACTTTGAAAGGATTGGAGAGATGGCATCAGAAGGACTAAGCGACTCTGGTTCATTTACGATTACTGCTGAAAACCTTTGGGAAGAATGTGCTGTCTTACCTACCAACGTCATAAAGGATTGGGATAAAACGGGATACCCAAAAGATAGCGAAGTGGATTGTTTAATTGAAGAGGGTGCTATACCCAAGTCATTTTGGGATGAGTACGAAGTTAAAATGGAGGCAGAAGAATGACATCAAAAGAATATGAATTTATGAGAGATCAGTTCCTTACAGAAACCTTGAAACTCTCAGATGCCAAGCGAATTGAGTATACTGAGGGGAATCACAAGTCTAATGTTTTGTGGAACTTTGAACACATAGGAAATACTTTGGGGCTTACTCCCATGAAAGTGTTGGCTGTATATTTACAGAAACATATCAGTAGTTTGTTTAACTACTTGAGAACAGAAAAGGAATATGCGGAAAGCATAGAGGGAAGGATAATGGATATCATTAATTATCTGTTACTCTTGCTCTGCATGATCAGAACATACAAAGGAGACAATAATGCAACGATTCTTAAAGACAATGGAACTGGTAACTCGAATAATACTGGGAGATAAGCCAGTTTCCAAAAAACCTAGAAAGAAAAGGAAGTATAAAAAAAGAGCGAGGAAGGTTAAATAATGGATATTCTATACTACACTTGGGAACTCTTTACAGCAGATGAAAAGAACGCTTGGTGGCTGATGATGGTGGTCTTTGCCTTTACTTGTATCACTTTCATTTGGACGAATGCTAAAATCCGTGAACACTTGAGCAAGCTAGAGAAAATGCAGAGGATGGAATTGACAATTCTATATATCATGTCTGACAATAATGCTGAGATACGGGATATGATCGAGACCTATGAGGAGGAAGAATGATAGTCTTAGACCTTTGGGAGTGGGTGGTGAACCTGTTTGTCCTGTCTATGAGCCTTGTTACCATTACAATGATCATGTTCATTCTCTGCTTGGTGGTATATACGATACAGGACTGGAGAGGTAAGTGAAGGAATACATGGAGTTGCAGTTGGAAGTTCTAAAGTATGAACAGATGGTGGAACGAAGAGAGGAGAAGATAAAGAAATTACAGAGTGTGATCGCATTACAGGATCCAAATGACCTACACAGATTTAGGTGTTGGCATTGTGATTGTGAATTGATCTGGGGTGGAGATCACGACATACAAGAAGTTATGTTAGATGAGAACAAGGAAGGTATCGCATCCAATTTTTCTTGCTCTAACTACGACTGCAACACCCATGTTGAGGTGTACCATTTCATTGAAGAGGAGGAATAGGCATGGTAAGGTATAGCTATGGCAATAAAACACCCATAGAAGCTAAAATACTGCTGTTATTGGGTATCTGTGGTGTCAGGAGGTGGGACTGTAAGTATCAGGACTGGCATACCGATAGAAGATTGAGACTTAAAGATGGAAGGCGGATAGGAAGGAATGCGATCAATTATATTAATAAGGTGTTCATTCGTGAACACGATCAGGCTGTGAGAATTGATGAGTTCTCATATCTTGACCGAGATAGAAAAGTTATGTTTGAGTACATTATTGAACTGCTCGATAAAAATTAATTTGGAACTTTTTGAAACCTAGAGCGTATAAGGGGAAACGGCACACACAAAAAGGAAAACAAATGGACGCACAATTAAAACAAGCATTAGAAAAATCGCCACCGCTAGACTGGGGAGGTTCTTATCGTCTTAGATATGATTCTTTGAAGAATTACATAGAGGATTTAGAATATCAGTTGTATTGGTTTAAAGAAGAGAGGATGGTACAGGAGGCTAGGGATGGATACGAACTTGTAAAGAGGTCTAATGTCAAGCAAAGCACATTAGATAGCTACAAGAAAGAATATAAAGATGTGCAGTTAGAGTATGGGCAACTAAAGAAACATTTAAAATACATAAATAAACAAAGGAGTTAAAATGAAACAAATAATAAATGAAATAAAAGGAACCTTGAAACAGGAAAAGCAAACATTTTCTGATGGTGGCGAAACTGATGATGTTGTTAAGGGATGGATAGAAGGACTGGAATATGTTCTTAGATTACTGAATGATGATGACGGGAATAGTAGTTATAAGTACGAAGAATCTCATCCAAGCGTTACGGAACTTGAATGTAAAATATGCAAAACTATTGTTCCAGATCCTGAGATAAATGATGTTAGCGGTATCTGTGAAGATTGCGTTTCTAATTTATCTGATGATGAGTGGGATAAATTGAAAGAGAGACTGTACGAAATAGAAGTCAGCCAGAGGAGGGCGTGGGGACTGGACAGGATAAGCGGTGGCTTTGTCAAGGCTGAGTTTGACGAACTCGATGATAATGGTGATAAAATACATATCATCATAACGGATGGCGTACAGTCTGACTGCGAGGATAGAAGAAACAAAACATTCTGTTCCATCTGGAGAAACACACTTGAGTACACAGATTAATGAGGCTTCGATATTAAAATATTAGAATTATTCGCAGGGTCTTGCACCTTCTCAAAGGTGGCTAAAGAATATGGGCATGAGGCCTATACCATTGACATTGCTGACAACGAAGGGATAGACATGGTAGCAGACCTGCTATATCTAACTCCGCAAAAGATTCCCTTCAGTCCCGATGTGGTATGGGCTTCACCCCCTTGCACGACCTTTAGCGTAGCGTCCATTGGATATCATTGGCAAGGTGGACACAGAGCCTACATACCAAAAACATCACAAGCCTACATTGGATTGGCTATGGTAAAGAAGGCATTGGAGATGATAGAATATTTTGAACCAGACCACTGGTACATGGAGAACCCAAGAGGACTCCTGAGAAAGTTGCCAGTTGTACAGGGATTACCGATCAGGAATACCATTTGTTTCTGTCAGTACGGAGACATACGCATGAAGCCAACAGACATTTGGACAAACAGCACATCGTGGAATCCGAGACCGATGTGTAAGAATGGAAATCCTGATTGTCACCATGAGAGAGCCCCAAGAGGAAGTAAGACAGGGACTCAAGGATTAAAGGGGGCATACGAAAGAGGAATGCTACCTATGGAGTTATGTGAGGATATTGTTAAAGATTTTGGTGGTATAGAATGCTGATAATCAATAACTTAGATGGAGTAGTTGTATGCGGAAGAGATGTGGACAATGCCAAAAAGAAAAACCCCTTGATAAGTTTTATCGCAACAGATCAAAGCATGATGGTAGACAGACCAAATGTATTGTTTGTCAGAAGAAATACCACAACGACTCTTGGTATAAGAAAAACAAAAAATACCTCCTTGAAAAGAATCGAAAGAGGAAATACAAGATGAGAAGAGCTAATTATGAAAAGGTGCTGACGATGTACTTTGCAAATGGGTGTGTTGATTGTAGAGTAAAAGATGCCCGTGTTCTGGAGTTTGACCACGTTACAGGAATCAAGAAGAATGTGAAGAACCAGAGAGGGGCAGGCGTTGGCTATATGGTTCGCAATGGATATAAGTGGAGTACGATCAAGAGGGAAATAGAAAAGTGTGAGGTCAGATGTAGGAATTGTCATCAGATAAAGACAGCAAGAGAATTAAATCACAATATTGACGTAAAGGACATTTTAGAAGAACATCAAAAAAAGATGGAACTTTACGATGGGGATAGGTGTTATAGGTGTACGATATGAAAAGAACTACATTAAATAAAGAGCTTAAAGATAAACTTGAGATACGTTACGAGTACCAAGGTTTTAATGGTGAAAAACACATTAGGGTACCCATAATGTATGATCCAGATACAGGATTCACATACGACGTTGGAGACATATACGACATAAAAGGAGATGAAGATGTTCATGGTGTTGAGCAAGTTAAAGTACAAAATTAAAGAGGATATTAAGAGAATAGAGGAACATTGGGAGACCAACCCTAATAATGACTATTACTTTGCTGAAATATGCGGTATGAGAAGTGCATTAGACCATATTGCAAGAGCAGAGGCGGAGGAGTTGACAGAGTTGGATAAATGGGCCTCACAACAACAAGGAAGGGAAAGAGATGCAACTACAACTAGGGACAGGACAGGAAGTTAGTATACATAACGTAGAGTCTGTGAAGATAGACGAGACAAATACATTTATATCTACTAAGGCCCAAGATAAATACTTTAGAACCATGTATGTCAAGACAGAGTCTGGAGAGACCATTGAGATCACTCTATTCTCTGATGACAAAGAGGTCTTGGACTACCAAGATTAATGATACATCGGGGCAAACGCAGGACTGGTTTTTCAAACTCCATTTGTTTTCCAGTCCGCCCACAACTACACATCTCGTTTGCCCCGACCTCCCCACATACTAAAGGAAAGAGATAAATGCTAGACATACAAAAAATATATGATGATTGGCTCCGAAAGGGGAACGACCTTCATTATAAAAAAAGATACGAAGGTAATGAGGAATGGTTTCATGGGTCGGCCTCTGGAATGTGTATGAGAAAACATTATTTTCAACACATTGCAAAAGTAAAACCAACCCCAGTTGACGAAAACACATTAAGGCTTTTTAGACTAGGCGACCTTGTGCATAATGATATACAAGAGGCACTTATGGATTATGCCAGTCTAAATGCGTCTCAAATAATGATAGAGAGAGAGATAAGGATCCCTGAGTTAAATGTTAGAGGATTCTTAGACATGATAGTAATAGAGGATGATGCTCTTTATGATATCAAAACTTGCAATGCGTGGAAGTGGAGAGGGTTGTTTGGTAGGAACCCAGATCCTGATGTACCAGTGAACTACAACCTACAATTAGGGACGTATGGGTTATGGTATGAAAAAGAATATGGGAACAAACTGAAGAAACTGTCGTTATTATATTATAATAAGGACAACTCCAGAATGAGGGAAAAGGTCATATCAACATCATACATAAAACAAGCCGAAGCCTACTGGGAAGATGCAAATAAAAAATTTAAAAAAGGAAATCCGCCCATAGAACTTGGGGTTGCACCTGTATATAAATGGGAATGCAACATCAAGTACTGCAATTTTTATCAGGTATGCGGTGGAGGACTAAAAGAAAAAGGAGATGATCTGTGAAAAACAAAGATCAAGAAATAAAGAGACTAATTAGAACATATGAGGATTTATTTATTGCTTGTGCTACAAATATTCCTATGGAATTACTGATGTTGAGAGACCCTACAGATGCTAAAAGGATAATAAGTACCACATTAGAAAAAGAGATAGACAAGCTTCGCTTTAGAGCTGTGGGGCTTAGGGATGAAATATACCCAAATGAAAAAGATACTTTTAGACTTCCAAGAATAAAAGACATTAAAAGAAAAAGTAAAGGAGAATCAGAATGAGTGATCAACAACAACCCGATTGGGATAAGATAACCGAAGGTAAGATAAGGCACGGTGTTGCTGTCGAAGCCTTTAGTAAGGGAATGGAACTGAACAAGGAGAATGCGAAGTTAATAGAGCAATGGGTTCAATTCATCATTCACGGATATGAGGGTCTTAATGCCATATTGGAACAAGCTAAGGAACGTAAACCCCTGACCGATGGTGAATTAAAAGATGCAGTGGTTGAGAAATTCGATGGTGAGGAGATAAAGGAGACCGATGAGGACTACCTTAAAAATACCATAGAGTTAGCAGTAAAGACACTTGGGCAAAAAGATAAGAATAAGGTCTTGTACCAACTGAAGCAAGGGAACATAACCCTTGATAATCTTCAGGTATGTCTTGATAAGATAGGAACAATGAAACATTTCTAGGAAATGGTTGACATTGGAGATGCATATTACCCTGCTGATGACAGTCAGCTTAGAAAGTCGGTGCCTTCTGGTAGATACACAGCACGCATTGTAGGAATGGACATATCTGATAATGTTAGGTTTGGTAGGTATGTGGCAGATGTGTTCAAGCCTGAATATGAGGTTGATGGAAAGGAACACCCTGAGTACGAGTCATGCGTGGTCAAGGACAATGGTGTGTTCAGGTATAAGAAGGTAGACGACTTTCTATATGAGCATAGGAAGAACTGGGGCTTTGCCAAATTTCTTTCTATAATGCAACTCCGTAAAGATGATGGTCAGGGTGGGCAACTACCCTACCTTCATCTGCCCGATATAAAGGATGCCCGTGTCTTAATAGATGTTTCAATGAAGACATTTATGAATGACCTTGATTCCGAGATCAGATATCCTATTGCAAGAACAATACAATTAATAGACCCTTCTCCGGTACCATTCTAGTGGACATTTTAACAAAAAAAGGACAGAGTTCTCTGGCTTATGAGAGAGAGATGTTAGATAGAATAAGGCATACCATGTGCGACAAACACAAAACAAATTCTCAGATCGTGGAGACGGACAAGAACATGGATGCTAAGGTTGATGGAATGGTTGTGACCAATGGTGAACTCTCCGGAATATTTGAATCGAAGTGTAGAGACCTAAGCCTTATGGAACTGAGAAGGTATGATTCTTGGCTTGTGACATTTGATAAGATCATGGATGGTAAGCGACTTTCAGAAATGTTACGAGTTCCCTATCTTGGTTTTTTATACTTGATCAAGGACAAGGTTGTGATGTATTGGAAAATAACAGATAAACATGGGAACTTTTTATTTGACTTTGACGTAAGAAATACAAGAACACAAAAGACGATCAATGGTGGTAGCGTGGTTAGAACGAATGCATACCTACCATTTAAGAAAGGAATAGAATTAATATGAATAAATATATCTGTACTGCAAAGATAAAATACACAAGGCAAGAGGTTCAGCTTCATATAAATGCCTTAAAGATGGCATTGAACAATCCCAACCTTGCGAATTATCGTGGAAGATATAAAGCACTATTAAAAGATATGAAAAGAATTGATGGGCAGATGCTCGACAAGGAGAATGATGCTATGATAAATAGAGATAGAAAAGAACAGGTTGTTGAGGATTCGGTGGTTCAAGATGTATAAGACCACAAGAAAGAAGACCAAGGAAGGGTACGATATAATAGAATATTTATATGAATGTCCAGAATGCGATGAGACCCATTGGAGCGATTCCAAGAGACTGTTTAAACGCTGTTCAAAATGTTTTGTAAATAAAGTGAATAATAGAATGAGGCTTGCAATATGAAAGATCCCAAGAATGTGAGAAGGGGAAGAAGGGCACGACAAAGAGGTGCCGAGTTACAGAGACAGGCAGTACGCATGGCAAAAGAAGCAGACCTTGAAGCTTATAATAGAGATAGAGGTGGAGCACAGCACGAACAAGGAGATATTGAGATAGAGGGCCATTACTACGGGTGCAAGAGGCGTACTCGCATAGCACAATGGCTAAAACCTGAGAAGCAGGAGGAAGGTGTGGTCATCAGAGAAGATAGGGGTAAGCCCTATATTGTATTAGACTATGAATATTTTATTAATATATTATCCATAATGAAGGAGATTGCAGAGGATGAAAAAACAAAGAGCTCTTAAAAAACGTGGGATAATAGGTATATATAAGATGTTACTTAAAAAGAATACAGTACAACAGAGTGGCCCCGCATATAAAAGAATGAGAGAATTAGAAAGGGAATACATTAAAGAAACGAGATGGCTTAGTGGTAGGTTAAAGGATGACGAAAGCATATCCTTTGGTTGGCTAAAAGAAGACCTGAACTAGGCCATCTCATAAATAGGAGATCAGCATGGCTGAATACAAACCAAAAGACAACAGCTTCAAGCTGTGGAAAAACAAGTACAAAGAAGATGGCGATAAAAAACCAGACTATACTGGGAACGGAATGGTGAATGGAGAGAAGCAAGACTTTTCTTTGTGGATAAATGAGAACGACAAAGGGGAAAGATACCTCTCTGGGCAGTTCAAAGATCCATATAAGAAGGAAGGTAGCCCTTTCTAGGACTTGTAGATCATAAGGGGGCTACGGCCCCCTTATTGAATACATTTTAATTAGGCAATGTCTATGTCGAAAGATTTATTTTATAGCGAAATACGGGAGAATAGAGGGGGTTTTTTAAGGTCAGTGTTTGAAATTTGTGAAAAGACAGGTAAGAGGTGTGGTCACTGTGGTTTTGCCACATATGATCCACGTATTAGAGACTTTGATGGGAAGCAGAGACAGTTTTGTGGGGTTGCTGGTTCATATGATACTAGAGTTTCCTCGCTTCCAAGTTGTTGGTTGGAATTAACAAAGAGCCAGCGGACAACCTATACAAAGAATAAAAGATCAGAACTACAAGCCTTAGAAATAAGGGGTAAATAAATGGATATACTAGATGAGTTCCCAGTAGAAGAAAAAATTATGGAAGATGATAAGGTTAAGGAATTATTAGATCTGATGAGGGCTGTTCAAAACAAGGTTATCTCATCACAAGTGTATTGGGAGAAACTAGGTGACTTCTGGAACAAGCATGGGTTTCCAGAATGGTCTGAAGAGTGTTACGCTAAGATCAAGGCGTGATCTTTTTCTTTACTTTGTGTATAATTCTTTTTGTGATCTCATCTACAGATATATCATCATACAACAAAGGGTTCATGGGAAATGTACTATTCCAATTTTTAATAAGTCTAGTTGCCCTTATGTCATCACCCTCTATTATATAATCTAATATTTTTGAGCGAGCTAATCCCTTTCGGTATTTAACATAGGATTGTCTCTGACCTACTGGTTCTATACGCTCCGCTAATCTTCTAGGAACAGTACCAAACACAGGAGCAATGTATTTTGGCATCCGTTTTAATGCACCAATCCCACCATAATCCTTAATGTTCTCATGTGTCCTTGTCATCGCTGTCCATATCTTATCAAAGTCTTGAGCAAAAGCCGGTTTACCTGCGAACTCCAAAGCCCTTATGGTATTTTCAGCCGCCACTACATCCATAGCAATACCAAAGGCACCTACAGATGCAAATCTATCAAGCACATCACCCCATGTCATTCTATCTGTTTTAATTAATGAGTTAAGTTTCCTGTCTCCAAACGCTACATCTTTTATACCACCATAATCTAAAAAGTATTCATTCTCATCATACACCTCTTGACCCGCATAAAACTCTGCTAACTTATCCCGTGCCATAGAAACAAACTCTCCTCCAAATAACCCAGCAGAAGCCAAACGTAGCATAGGAAACACATTTCCCATTTTTAACTCAGCTCCAAGCTGTCCTCTTATCCAGTTAAACTGCTTGTATCCAAATTTCTTAAACAGAAAAATAGGTCTGAACCTTGGGTCATTAAAGACCAGTGGTTCTTGAAGTATATTTCTTTGTAACTGTGTATCCCTTGCAAACTTATACATGGACTCTGCTTTCTGACGATCAGTTATTTTATTAATATCTAAAAGACCTAGGTCTCTCAAATTCTGCCTAGCCCAATTCTGCCTTGCTTTAAACTTTCCAGTGCCCTTACCCTGTGCTATCGGCTGTAACATGTCTATCCATTCCTTAGCCGCCGCAGAAGATACTAACTGATTTATTTCGTTTATCTTTTTAAATCCAGATAACCATGTTGCCCCCTCAGCAAACTTATTAAAAAATGTATCACTAGGTTTTAAGCCAGCCAAAGACTCATATAAAGATATATTTGTAACACCAGATTCTTTTATAAGTTTCCTGTACTCTGAAGATGTCATTAACTTATACATCCCCTTTACTACTGGGTAATAGCCAGTTTTAACAGCGGTGGATATTGATAACTGTGTAAGGTTTGGAACTGTAGCAAAGCCAAGCCCTATCTTAGAACCTATCTCAAAATCTACTATTTCATTCCAGACCCTTCTAACTGTGGGGCTTTTCCAGTTATGAGAAGGGTCAAGCTCTATGTTGTTGGTATAGACTTTATATATCTTATCAAGGACATTCGCTTCTTCTTTAAAAACTTTTACTTCTTTGTCGCTATATTTATTATTTTTGTTTTGTGCTAACTCTCGCAATCCACTAATTGACCGTTGCCAAAACTCACCCCTGTTTCCAAATTGTTCTACACTTGAAACTCTTCTAGCCCACTGGTGGGCATACTTAGCGAGAACTATCCTAGCATCTGTTTCAAGCATACGTTCAGGTAAATCCTTTGCCTTCCTAGCTATTTCCAAATGACTTGCAATATTATGATACTGTGAATTAACAGTAGTGTTTAACCTCTTAAACGCTTGGGAAACTTTTAAATTGAAATCAGGAACCTGTTCCCTAGCAAGGTCTCTTCTAATCCCTGCCATGTCATAAATAACATCTAAGGTCTCGTTAGAAAGCTTTCCTTTTGAAACAATATCTCCAACAACCTTTTGAAATTCTGGTTTATTGTACATCGCATTTTCATTAAATAACTGAGGGTTTTGATCTCGCAATTTTGCTATGTCCCCAGAAAGGGCTTTTAAATAATCCTCTTTTATGATCCTAGGAAAGTAAAGCTCTTCTTTAGGCCCAAGATCTACACCTGCTTTTCTTGCTATATCCCACATATCATCAAGCGTTTTTCTATACTCTCTCACCTTTGGGTCATTAACAAAGTTAGGGTCTTGTAACTTCCTACCTAACTCAATAGCTTCTTGTGTAGCTTTTTCTTTTGCTTTGGTACTAACGACTTGTTTTGCTTTTGCCATACCAGAAGATTCAAGACCTAATTCTGTAAATCTCCTGCTCATTTGACCTAACAAAGTAAAGTATCTAGCATCTGCGTTATTTACTCTGTTTTGCACATCCGCAGAAAATTGTGTTTGTAATCTTTTTCCAGACCTGTCAAGGAATTTTATTTTATGGTAATCAGACAGCAGTTTATCGGGAACCATTGTTGTTTCCCAACCACCGCTCTTTATTCTCTCTCTTAACTTAATAACCCTAGTTTCGTGCCTCATCTGATTTAACATTTTAAGCTGTTCAATAGGTGTCATATTTTTAACAATACGCTTTGGGCTTTGCCCTCTTAAATCTTTTTTTGTAATAACACCAGCCCTATCTTGAAAAGTAGCATCGTTCATATTTAAGTTTTTTCTTATCTCAAATATTCCATTCACCCTTCTTTTTGTAAGCTCTGCCGGGCTACCCTTGCCTCCCCTAGTAAACCCTTTTTGTTGAAAAGTGCTAAATTTAATAGGGTTTAATTCTTTTCCAGTTTCAAGATCTTTAAGCTTCACTATGTCTTCAATCAAGGTGGTCTTCTCTGTTCCTATCCCCGTTGTTTTTTGCTCTTTCGTCGTTGTTCTAGTATCAAAGCGAACGTCTCTAACCTTTGTTCCATCCCTCGCAGTAAATACCTCATTGGGTTGTATTTTCATGTCGGTCTCGATCTGACCTAATATCCTAGCTCCCTCATCTAAACCAAGTTTCACATCTTTCTTGGCTTGTGTAATTTTTTTATACCCCTTAATTAGTTTGCCACTAGCGTATCTTTGTGCACCTAGAGCCCCTATGACACCCGCCGCATGTGCATAGTCTTCAGGGGTAGGTAGTTCACCTTCCATAATAGGTGCTATCGTACCAAATTCAGCAGTCTCTACGGCCTTAGCCGCTAATGTTTGCGTAACAGGACTTAATCCTTTTAACGCTGTTTTTACTACAGGGCCAGTAGCCCCGGTGACAGCACCAAGAACAGCACCCTTAGATGCGTTTTTAATATTCATTAATAAATCAAACTCTTGTTCTGGATCTGCTATCTGCCCAAGACTTGATTGTAATCCACTATAGAACCCTAATTGAGTACCTCCTACAGCCGCCGCTTGGAACGCTTGATTTAATACCTTTGGTGCGGCGTTGTCAATTATATCACTAGCCTTCTTAGCACTCAAACCATTCATAGTAAGCCTTCTCTTTGCCTCATCAAGTGGATTGGTTGTAACCCTAACGGGCATACCTTTTCCTTTTTTAGCAAGTGTCTTACCAGTGCTAACAACTATATTTTCTCCCATGATAGATTTTACAAGGTCATCACTAACAGCAACTCCCTTACCAACCCCTTGCTGTACCGCTTTTTTAACTGCGGCTTTTGTGGCTGACTTAGCGGCTAAACCACCAACACCACCCGTACCTATCATTGTAACTATATCTAAGGGTTGTAAAAAAGAAATAACAGTAGCACCGATGTCTCCAAGCATACCGGGCTCATAGCCTGAAAGGTCAAATCTGGCATCGCCAGTTGCTATCTGCTCAGCTAAGCCAGTAAGGCTTTGATTGTATCCCGCCTTTACCCAGTCGGGTAGCCAATCACCGGGTATGAAACCATATAGATCACCATCTTCTTTTGATTGTTTAAAATCAGATTCTCTTTCTTTGTAGGCAGTAAGAAAGGCATTCGGGTCAAACAGGTTATTGTCGTAATTAGAAGCCTCTTCTAAATAATCACCTGTGTTCTGTAGTTTTTGAATAGAGGGATCATCAAGATCGCCTGACAAACCATTGATAAGATTTTCGTAATACGAATATTTACTCGTTGATTCAGGCATAACACACTATTCAAACAACTGAATAGGCTGTGGGGTTATTCCAATCTCACCAGTTGGACTAGCCATTGCCCCACCAATATTTAATATGTCTTTTATATAGAGACGGCTAGGGGCTCCACTTTTAACATTCTTTAATTCAGCGTATATTTTTTCTAATTCACCTTCCTTTGGTATAAAACTCATACCAGTACGAGGGTCATATCGGGTACCCACAACTCTCTTGCCCTTAAAGGCCCCTTGGTATTCCCATGAATGCAAATATTTCTTTAGAGTATCTTTATACTTTTGTTTTATCTTTCCATATTTTTTTGTGTTAGGCATTGAATCAATGGCTAACTGCAAATTAGTAACTACCTCATCTTCCTTTTCTAAAACCTTGTTTGCCTCTGTTGGGTTTAACGTGTGTTGGCGTGACAAACTCGCTGTACGCTTAGTTAAATTAGGCAATACCTTATCGTAATACTCTGGAGACCTTTCTCTTGTTGGTAATTTAAAAATTTTTGCTTCAGGGCCAATACCAAACTTAACTGAGCTTGTCTCTCCACGAGCTTTTTCTTCAGCTTTTTCCTTACCAACCAAACTCATCCTCTCTCTAAGCGTAGGCTCAAGAGCTTTTTCATGTGCAAAGCTCTCTTTCTCTTTAAACCGATTAAAAGCTTCTATTTTCTGCTCTGCTGTTTTGTACTCAGAGGAATCTTCTGGTGCAGATGCCAATATATACATAGCATTTATTCTATCTTCTTCATCTATTGCTTCACTGACCGTCTCTGGCACCTTAACCACCTCGGCTGGATCGTAATCAGGTCTAGCAATACCAAAAGGCACCTCATCTCCGGCTGTTTCTGCCCACATCGCAGGTACCATTGTACCATCAGGCATCTTTATCATCTTAGCATCTTCGCCTTCTTTTGGTTTAGGCGGCACAATTTTATATTGCGATTGAATATTGTTCCTAACGGTACGGTAATTTTCCAAATCTCTATTAAGACTTGTGACCTTACTAAGGTCGCCCCCTGTTAATTTCATTGTCTCCTTAACGACTTCCGGCAACTGATAATCCTCACCCTTAGCCATAGCCTCTTGCATTGCCCTAACGTCATAACCCATATCTCTATAAGCATCAATTAGTTTTGTTTCTGTATTTAGTATAACACTATTCACTTGAGAAAGCCTACTAGATACGTCTTTAGGCATAGCACGCATACCGGTTTTTTCTTGTTCTGAAAATAGATTTCTTGCCTTTATAAAATCAGCGTAATACAAAGGGTCTCTTTCTTTCAATTCGTTAATTTCGCTAGGAGAAAAAGATTGCATTATCGGATTTGCATCATAATAAGTACCTGTTGACGAAAGACTTTTAATTTTATCAATTTTTTCCCTACTGGAAACCAAATTATCAAATTGACTGTCCGCTAATGAATTATAATTTTGAGCTTCAGTGTCATAGCCAAAAGCCCTTGCTGTTTTTTCTTTAGCTCCGTAGTCATATTTTGAAATCCCTTCCAGCACGCCCTCATACTCTTCACGCTTCTTCTTTTCAAGGTTGTCTAGGTACTGACTAGCCTTATCCGCTTTTTTCTCTTTTTGAAGTTGAACCCATTTTAAATTATCAATATTTCTTTGATCTCTAACCTCTTCGTCTTTCCTTTCTTGTCTATCTACAGAATCCCGATACCTTTTTTCTTCTAGCTGTTGTCTGCCAAGGGCTAATTGATTCTGTTGGAATTGATTAACGTAACCGGGTAGGTTATCTAGGAAGTCAGCAAATGGTGTGTCGTACTGACCGGGAGCCAGACGCTGTCTTCTACTGTATATCGTTCTAGGGCCGTTAGCCATTATACTACCTGTTCAAAGTCTACATCAACCTTGCTATAGTCTACAGCAAGATATCCATTATCAGCTTCAAAGGATGCCCAAGGAACCTCTTGTGCCATGACACCCCGATACACACCTTCACCATATTTCTTATCTTTATATTCAAACGTATATATGTTGATACCACTATCAGACAAACCGGTTAGGTTAATATTCTCTTTTAAGTTCATGTCGCTTTGATAATCGTCTGAGTCAGATTGCTGATTGTAGTCAACAACAAGTTTCCATTGACTACCGTCCCAATAATATTTTTCAGAACCCCTAGAATAAGTATCGTTAAGATTGGGGTTTTTAGGTGCGTTAATGTGCTTATATCCAGCAATATTACCACCACCTGCAACAATATCTGCGGCAGTTCCTAATGTTTGAGATGCGAACTCTTTTTGCTCTGATGAGATCGTGTCTTGATAGGATTCCTCACCCTTTTCAAGCATTTCCATCAATGACCCCTGTGATGCACCAAATCCCGTATCTACGCTAGAAATACCCCCACCCGTTGTATCAGATACCGCCTGTCCTATTTCCTTCCTTGCTTTTATAATATCGTAAGGATCAAATGCTTCAAATAGGGCCAGTTGATCAGGGGTCGCTGTCAAGCCCTGCTCTTGTAAAACAGATTGTGCTGTTAATCCTCCAGTCTGCATACCGATAAGACCACCATCTTGAAGGCCTTTACCTCTCGTAAACACATTACCAATAATTTCAGAAAGTGAGGGTAGTGGTGAATATCCTTGAGCACTTCCTGTTATGGGCCCCGATATTTTGCCAGCTGTAGCACTAGCGTATTGCGGATCAGCGAAACTAAATATATTTTCCGGCGAACCATAGCCGGTCACCCCCTTACCAGCGGCAAGTTTGCCAAAACTTTGCCATCCTTGCTTAGTGAGAGGGTTGTATTCACCATATATACCACCGCCGGGAGTAAGCCCCGCTGTAAGGCCAGCCTTTACCCCAGCCATTCCTGCACGACCTACTATACCACTCTGGTACTCATCACTAGCCCTGTTTATATCCTCAAAAGATTCTTGGGAGTATACAGTACCACTTTTATCATAATCTTTTGCCTTTCCAGCACCAAACTTTTCACCTAACCCAGTACCAAGTCCTTGACCAATAGCCGCACCCGGAGCACCACCTAACATGCCCCCCGCTAAGCCACCAACCGTTCCTAATATAGAACCCCAAAGGCCACCCTTCCCCTGCCTTTCGGCCTCTTGTCTTTCATAGTCTTCTAATAAACTGCGGTCTTTTTGACCTTGTAGTGCCCTCGCCAATAAGGCGGCACCCGGAGTTCTCTTCGGGCTAAAACTTTTTTTATATGCAGGTGACACACTATCGCCAGTTTGCATCATGGTCAATAAAGTGCCAGCCCTACCTGTGTTATAATTATATGGCTTAGGCCCGGATGTCCTGACGGTGTGTTCTTTTGGTGGAGAAGAGTATTTGATCATACTATAATTCCTTTGAATTTAATAAAACTTTTATCACAATATAAAGATTATATTCTCACAATGACCTTCCAGACCGAAGTGACCCAAAAAGCTTTTGAACTTGTTACCATATCAGCATGAGATGGTGTTATAGCAAGAGCCACAACATCTCCAGCATCAACTGTTGGTGTTGCACTCCAATCTGATTGATTTATCGTTATTGCCGTATGGTCTACGAATGTTGTTGAATATGTGTAGTTACATAAAGCATCAGTTGTGTCATCGCCATCATCTTTCTTCTCTATGGCAAATACAATATCATCAGTGTTGTCATCGAGGTTAGGAGGTTTAAATATTAACTTATGGCAGGTCATTTTAAATGGGGCAAGGTATCCTTGACCAGTCCTAAGCGACCCAAATTCTGTATCGTTAAACCAAGGCAGGTAGTGTTTACTGTCATCTAGGTCATCAGAAAAGTTATGAGAGAATGCACGATAATCCACAAAGGTCGATCTATACTCAAGCCTCGAAGAATTTGACCTCCCCTCTACGATACTATCACTATTCCTACTCATGTCAGAACGCCACAATCTACCTCTCTCCTTTCTATATCTTATAAGAACACCCCTACGATCAAAGAATAAGACCTCTTCTCCCTCCCTCATTGATTGAATGGATGGTTGGGTCTCCACCACTCGTATCTTATCTTGTTTTTTATTGGTAATGGAACGACTGACCCTATCCATTATGTACCCTTTCTATATAAAGCCCTATATTCTATGGATATGTCATTGATATAGACCTTAGCAGAGGTAGATGACGTGTCTAAATTGAGCGATGCCTTGTTACACGTTATTGGGGATGACGGGGTTATCTTTACCTTTGCCCAGTTACTAGCAGAAGCGGATATAGTTCCAGCCAATGCTGTTGATGTATTGTCATCCTCTACTATTGTAAATAAGTTAGTAAGAGCAACATCTGATTTATAGGTAAGATGTACAGCGTATATCTTCTTTACCTGTGCAGGGTTTCCAAAATCAATGTCCCTAGTCCTGAATTTTGTATTTGTGGTAGCTATGACATCACGCTTGATCTGGTATATATCAACAGCACTTGCAGAGTCGTGACCGATATAGGTTCTCTCTGTCTCCGCATCAACAGAGTTCGTGATACCGTCATTAGCGTCTAATATAAAATCTTTTATAAATGTAAAATTCCCCTTTTTTAGATCGCACATATATGCATCACCATTATTGCTCATATTCGCTACAACAAAGACCATTGACTCTCGTTGATCATATATGATCGAAGAAAGTGGACTCACATGTGTAGCCCAAGTAAAATCATCTATCTTGTTCTCCTTTAGGTTGGTTATATTAGAGCCATTATACAAAAACAAACCTTGTTCATTTGCCCAGACTAGACCATACTGAGTTCTTTTTACAGC
>Ga0208011_1000094_pt1 | contig 41431 bp, 23 predicted proteins | sample 7_EtaG_FD_184080 | JGI IMG/M metagenome (GOLD analysis project Ga0208011, IMG submission 184080) | Marine viral communities from the Subarctic Pacific Ocean - 7_ETSP_OMZ_AT15161 metaG (SPAdes) (version 2) | ecosystem: Environmental > Aquatic > Marine > Oceanic | place: Pacific Ocean | collected...
TGGTTCTTGTTTAACTTCTCCCGTGTTGCTACTTAAATTAATTTTAATTTTATTATTAACATTTTTATATGGAATAATATTCACATTTGGAGGTACTGGAGGACTATCCATCAACCTGGTTGAACAAGAAAAATATGGCACTTCGATTGTTTTAACATTTGGCCTAGAAATGATATCAACATCAAGCTTGTTAATAATTCCCTTTTGCATTAAAAGGAGGAAGGCTTCATATATTTCGTTGGCAGTATATGTTTTATGATGCGCGAGGTTTTTTTTCAAAGCGTCTTTATATTTTTGAGGTATTTTATATTCATACTCTGTCCCAAAAATCACTCTCCAAGAATAAACCTTATAATGATATTTTTCACCATATCTCAATTGAGTATCAACATGCTTTAATACATCAAGTTTTCTTGTATTTGAATAATAATAATTTTGTATTACTTCAACAGGGTCTCCAGCGTTATTGCATCTCCATTTTTCAATTCTGTAAGCAATCGTTTCTGACTTCGCTGTCTGGCCAGCCAAAATTTGTTTAAAATTTCTTGTTTTATTTTTAACTAAACTTATGAACCTAGCCTTAAAAATTGTCATTAAAAGACTTTTTATAAATTTGCTCTCACCTTTGTCATCTTCAGACTCATGAAGCATATTATAATATTCAGAATCAAGAGGAGCAAGAACAGAGAAACTTTCTTCTTTTGAGTTGGCAAAAATCTTAGCCCCATTTTTCGAAAATTGATTGATCCAGTTCCAGCTACTATCATCGTAAAGTTTAAAACTACTTCGTTTATGGAGCGTCTTTTCTTCGTCAAGTGTTTGACGACCTGCAACTGTTTCTGTTACAGTAGCATTTTTCTCAACTGTAAAAATAGCATCACCATTATCTGGAGGATTATTCGACTTAAATTGAAGTTTATTTTTCATGTTCCCGGGAGCGAATTCTCCTTTTGTTCCTTCAACAATAGTCTTTAAAATCGATCCATCTAATTTAGCATCTACTAATAAATCTGCTAAAGAAGTATTGGTATCAGTAGAAAAATCTAACTCAAAAAACATAGGAAACATAAAACGTTTATGCTGATAATCAAGTAGTCTCTTGTTCAACTCATAAGAAACTAAAACATTAGAATGTCTTTTTCTCATATCAGTAAACACTTGTCTGTTTAGGCCACCATTTACAGCGATCATAGTATTATAAATTCTAGACCATTTTTCGAAATATTGACCCTTGCTTTTCTCTCCTATTTTTTGCCCACTTTCGTTTAGTACATCTTTGAACATGTTTGGAAGTTGGTTAGCCAATGTCACAAATTTATGATAGTTAGTATATGTATTGTTTACTTTATCCGGAGAGGCTTCCTCCATTAAGAACATGTTGATGTCTGGCAATATAGCAGTATCGTCTTTTCTCTCACCTAGGTCCCAATCTAAATTTTCATAAGCTTTAATATAAAAATTATAATCAGATTGACACTTATAATATAGAGGTTTGTTCATATATGACTTGCCTTCCAACTCTTTAAAAGAGAATGGTTTGAAATAAGCAGTTGTGAAGTCTGTATGTCTTCTTCCAGTATCATTGTAATATGCTTTTTTGTCGTAAACAAAATCATCCTCATTATATAATATTTTAGTTGCTAAGTTTGCCAACGCCTCGATTTCTGTTTGCATAGTTTCCATGCCACTAGGAGCCAAACTAGGCTTGATGACAATTCTTTCTTTTCTTTCTGGCATATTCCGATTATTAGTATACCACTCTTGTGTTGAAAGAACATCTTTATGTGTTGTGTCAGGAAAAGCAATATAAGCATGTGCAACATCTTTATTTCCCTTTGTTAAACCATTTGCCATAAGTGTTGGAAAATTGATCCACACTGCTCCAATAGCACTTCGTAGTTCATCCTCAGTTTCATCACGAAGCCTGTTTGTCAAAAAACCTAACTCGTCTTTGCCAGTGATGCCAAATTCTTTATAAATACTGGTCATTCGAGTAGCTTTAAGGTAATAAGCCGGTACTATTTGTTTGTTAATTAAATAACGAGTATCATCATCAAAGACATAAACTTTTCTAGGGCTGACAAGATTTTCTCCGTCAACATCTACAAGAAAATCCTCAACAATAGATTTTTTATCATTTGCGTTATTATCTTTTGACATTTTTTTTCTCTTTCTTGTAATTATTCATCTTAATAATTTTCGCCTCCGGGCATCGCAGGGCCGGATGGACCGCCCATATTTGTTGTGGTGGATTTTATATTGGATATGGCGGTGGTGTTGATGGGCGCCGTGGCTGCCATCGCGGCGGAACTTACGAGAGGGGTTTGACCGGCGGTATAGGCGCGAGCGGATAGAGGAATGTTTGTAGTTCCAGGACTGGACGAGATTATGCCGCCAATCATCTGCACAGCGGGGTTCAAAGCAGGGACTATTTGAGCAGTTGAGGGTAGAAATCCAAAAGGCATGGTTCCAGGAGATAAACCAGGCGATGTAAAACCGACTGGGGTTGCAGCTGCAGCCGACAAGCCGCCGGCAAGTTGATCAGCCATCAGCGCTGCTTGTACATTGCCGGCTGCAGTGGGCAGAACGCTGGCTATGGCGGAGCGGGCGGCGGCATTTGCGGCTGCGGCGATAAGAGAGCCTCCAGCCGGAGTTTGTGGCGCAGGACCTAATGCAAGCAATGCTGCGATTTCTTTTTGTGGCGGACCAATTTGCATAAGAAAGTGTTTATTATATATTGGAAATTCAAATCCTTTAATCTCAGGAATATTTATTTTAGGACTGCTATGTCTTTTAAGTCTGCAAAGAATTCTGTTGTCACGATCATCAGTTGGAAAATTATTTATTCTTTCCCATTGTTCAGTTTCTATTCTTTCAAAAAACGGCTCATTCATTTGTGCTTCATTTTTTTCAGAACCATCTACAATTCTATATCCTGTCAGCATTTCAGCACTGCAGAGATTCATAAAATTTAAATAAAAGAATCCCAAACTATCTTGTTTTAAATAATCATCGTTGGCAAGACTAGTTTTTTGAAACACATCGCGATCTAAATCAATTACTAAACCATGATTTTCTTTAGGCATCTTTCTTTGTGTACTAACTGCTATCATCGCTTTGTATTGATTTGGCAAGTCTTCCAAATCTCCAGATGCATCCAAATCAAAAACGATTTGCCTAGAATGTCTTATATTGAAATGTGTATATGGTGAAAATTTATAAGTTGGGTGAGAATAATAACTTGCCAACTTAAATAAAACATTATTAGGATTTGTCAAATCGTTTGTATATACTCCTTGAGGCGATAGTTTATTGTTATGACCAGCAATAGGTGTGATATATGAAAGGGCATCAAGTATAGGAGTAAACTTTATTACATCTGAAAAAACAACACTCTGTTTTCCGCACAGATCTTCAATTTTATCGTTTTCAACATGAACATTGAAAGATTCCATACTACTAACAGTGCAACTTTTATCTGCCATAAAATCAATCAATCCGCCGCGCAATCTTTGCATAGCTTTCGCTTCAGAAATTAAATTTTTTCCTATAGGGTATGGATCAACGTCAACACTCAAACCATCATTATATCTCAACGCATCGACTAGTATTTGATTATACCTGTCTGGCTCATAAAATCTATTACTCTGTTTTAAGGCATGTGATAAAAGATCATAAGTTGCTCCTCTCCTGGTGATTACTGACATTGGACTAAAATAAGTAAATCTTTGAGGAGCTAATAATAAATTAACACCTCCTTGATAATCTTTATCCAAACGTAATATTGACTCTTGGCCAAAATATTTTCTTAATTCCAAATTAGATCTTTCTCTAAAATCTCCGGTATTAAGCCTCATAAGTTCGAAGTCGCTAATCGGCTGGTCAGAAGCTAGATAGTCCATTCCAAAGTTTTTGGGCGTGTCACTATCAAACACATCTTCAAAATTAGAAAATTCTTTAATCACTTTAAATGTTCTAGTCGCATCAATCTTAAGACTTTGAGGGGAACCACCAGCAAAATCACTATCCGGTTCTTCCTTCGTTACAGGGCCACTTATTTTGGCATTTAGCATCCTCTCGAGACTTATAGATAAATCAGAGACTAATCTTAAAAATGCTCCAATTCCCTCTGGAGAACCAAAAACAGGATCAATAATTTTAGCAATATCATTTATAAGAGTAACAGCTTGGGAAAAGCCGGCTAATCCTCCTCCAGAATAACGCCTAGTCAACAACTCAAAAATAGAAAAGTATTTTACTGCCATGGATTGAGTAACACTGTTCTTTTGATCAGGTTTGTTTAATGATTCTTTAGCAAGGTTAAACAACAAAGTATCTTCAGATATTGTCCCTTCAGAAAATAGCTGAAGAATATCATCTAAAAATTCTGGAATAAAGCTCTGTGCGGCAAGGCTATAATTAAGTTTGTGCCTTCTCCGGCCAGCCTGGTAACGCCCTGCGAAGGAAACTGCATCTGTAATTGTCTCTGGAGAACTAATATTCTGCGACGATGCGACATTGTAATATTTTTCTAGCGTCGTTGTAAGATCAACCAACTCTGATAATTTGTTTTCCAAAAAATTTACGGTAGGATCTTCAATTTCTATTTCAACGTCATATCGATAAAACCCATTTGTAAATTCTGATATTTCGTGATCTACTCCAGTGAAATGTCTCATAAAGGGATAGTCCGATCTAACATCTTCCGTCATTAAATTAACTTCTTTTACTGCTCCTATGGTTTTTGGTGGCTTATCTTCCAAATCATCGTTTTCGCCATCTAGTCCGGGAAAAACTGTAACGATTCTCTTGTTAGGTTTTAGTCTCCCACTTCTACCTCCGTATCCAGGACCAGAGCCTGCAGTGATTACATTATCTCTTGTACTTACAAGAAGTTGAGGGGGAATTTCCTGATCAAACTCAACTGATGTTTTTGTACCTAGTTTATTAAGACCAGAAGCGGTCGTAGATATGCGATTACGAAAAAGTTTAAATGAACGTATATAACTTTTTCGTAATAATTCCTCTATAATAGCTGGATCAGAATTTTCAAATAATATAGGAAAGGCTGAATTTTTCTTAATCATTGTGAGATAGTCCACACTAAAGAAAAATCTACACTTTCCTTCGTGGTCTCTAGATGTAAAAAGTTCAGAAAAATATGATGGACTTCTAGACACGTCTAAATTATCGTTAATTGGATAAGATATAACTCCTTGGCCAAGCTTTTTATTTTCTATTTGTGAGAAATCAAACACTTGTTTTTCAATTCTTTTCAAAGTTCTAAAATCTTGTATAGTCCTATTATAAACTCTCTCTTCGGATAACTTTGGTTGATTTTGACTTGGATCATGAGAAGTTCCGGCCATCCACCCTATATATCCTGTTTTGTCTCCCGTTTGAGCGGCTCCATGATAGTGTACCGGGCCGTGCCATATTTTCCCTTTTGCCACTGGATTCCCTGACGAGGGTATGAATGAAGCTATTTCATCTCCAGTTGGATTTTGACGATAAATCGTTTTTTCTGTAACCAGTTTGCCCTCTCTAATGATCGGCTCATCTATATGTGTTCCTAGCATAAAGTCAATTTCGGTATCTTGAGTGATCCCAAAATCTTTTTTTATTTTATCAACATCCAAATACGGGATTACAAACAAAGATAGATGATCTGGATTAACATTTTTAACTTTTATTGTATGACTAAAAGGTATATCATATATAATATTTCCATCACTGTCAATTGTTTTGTGGAAATCTTTAATATGTTCTTTTATATCTTCTTCATCAGTTAGTTTGAATAACCCACTATCAGATAAGGTTATGGTTTTTGCTTCTGTCTTAGGAAGCTTTTTTTCTACTAATTCTATTATTCGATCATTGCTAGCATGTATTCCCTCATAAACAGTTTCACTTTCTACGCTCACAACTCTAATGTTATAAAATCCTAGAAAGTCTTGATTAAAAAGCCAACTAGTCATAAGATCTCTTCCTTTCGGAACTTTTGCTTTCAAAGAGAAATTAACAAATACATCTAAACTTTCTTCAGAAGAAGCAGTCGACTCTTCTGCTTCTTCAATCCAATTAGGTTCAAGTGCATTTCTTTGTATATGAGGATTTTTATTAAATGGAGATGTCCATTTCTCATTAGCAACATTTAACACAATTTTACTTATGTAAACACCTGGTAGTGCGCCTTCAAAAAAACTTGATAAATTATCAGACATTAGCAGGGTTCCTCTTCATCGATCTCTATATCATATATATTGAACTCTGCAGCTTTGCTTTCAAAACAATCAAAGACTCTATCCTGATCAGAAAAAATATGCTTCTTTTTTTGCACATTTGATGAAGCACAAAATAAATCATTATCAATCTCATAGTCAGTCAACACTTCAAAATAATAATCTACGAATTTTGAAGTGGGTGGTCCAGGATCCACTCCTGGTTCATGAAAATATAATAATTGCATTTCATTTCCATCAACTTTATAGACCTCAACATCAAAATTTTCTTTTTCAAATAAAGAATTTTTTTCTTCGGCTTCAACAAGAAGATAATGAGGCTTGACTTGGAATGTAGAATCATCTTGATATACAGTCATGTGATAAGCATCTCCAGCACCCGCCTCGCCATATGGCATATCAGCAAATACTCCCAAATCAAGCTCATCTTCAACATTGTCTTTTATATAAGTTCCATCTTCGTCGACAAAAGTAATAAAAGTTTCATATGAACTTGTCAAAAACAGTTGAGGGATTCTCGAAATACCATTCGAGCCTGACAAAGTTGGCTTTGAGCCAGTCAGTTCGCTATTTAAAAATTTTACAGACCAAGCAGGTACGTAACTAGAACCATATTCTGACGTTCCCAATGGGTGAGATAGCACATAATCTTTTAAGGCAGATGGCTGAATCATCCCTACCTGCAATCTCAACATGTCCTCTTCAGTCAATACCGGATTCATTCCAACTTCTACTTCGGTATCGTCAAATTCAGGACCTCCAGACTCCTGTAATTGACGAGCAAGCTCTTGTTTGTTATCAAGTATGTGTTTATTTGCTTTGGTTATTTCTGTTTCTGGACCCGGACTAAAAACATATTGTGTTTTTGGCCTAACTGCATTCTTAATTCTTAACTCTGAATCGTTTTGGGCCTCAGAGAGATCAACATATGATGTGTCATATATAACATCGGCATCAAAGAAAGCATATTGAGTTGGCTTAAACTTACCCAATGAAACCAAGTATTTGCCATATTGAGTAAGTTGAATTTCTATTACTTCTTCTTTTTTATTAAAAAATGTCATTTTAAGTAAATTCCAACCTTATAGTAATTATTCATATTTAACAAAATACTGCTCATATTAAATCTCTGTTTCCGGCAATTGCCCTGAATCTGCTGGTGGTTTGGGTGGTGGCAAAGGAGGCAGCCATGGAAGACTCATGTTGTCAGCTCCAAAAGAGGTGTTAGCCACGTCATCGCCGGTAGCCCCTCGAAGCTTATATTCTCCTTCAACTTGTACTAACTCAACAAGAGAAAAGAAATCATAAGGCCAATTATAATTATAATCTGGCTTTTTTAGTTTTTCATCTCCAAACTGAAATTTAAACTTCTTGTCGTCTTTTGTATCCTCTGTCACATTAAAGTAACTTTGTTCTGCTCTTTTCTTAACTTTGAAAACCATCCATCGAACATCTTTTGGCATTGTATTAAGGTTTAAGAAATCCCATGAAGCCGCAAGATCTAACGTTATGCTTGCTTCATCTTTTTGTGCCTCCATGGCAATTTTTGGCATAAGGTTCTGCCAAACATCAATAAGATCTTGCTTGTCTAAGCAGTGATGAAATTCAAAAATAAACATGGCGAATGGATCTATGCCACGATTTTTAACAAAATCCATATGTGGTGGCAAATAATAATTTTTCATTTTCTTTACCATGTCAAATATTGCTTTACTTGGTGGTTCACTCACACCTTGTTGTTGTAAGTGAAGATCCGCAACAGCTTGACCATGATCTTGTAATATCCATGCCCAATCAACTCTGGCGCGACTAATTGGAAAGAATGGAGTGTCGCCTGAATTATAATTTGATTTTATCGGTATAGCAACAACAGCTTCAGAGATGATTTTATTATCTGCAATTTGACCTAATTTTCTGTCCGGACCAACGAGACCAGAAGGCTCTTTAAATCCTAATACCTGATATAGCGAACCAGTTTGTCTGTGGCCTAATCTAGTTTCACCATCCGGCTGAGTTCCAACTCCATGTACTGCATTTTCTCCAGCGCCACCAAGCATTGCTTTTAATATGGCTGTTGGATGTGATTCTCTCAAGCCCATATAAATTCCTTGAGAACCGGTTGGCTCGACTCCGTAACCATACCACATTCCGCGAGTAGAATAACCGAGATTCGTATCTATATTGCCAGAGAAGTTTAATATTGGTGTTTCAAATTTTGGAGAAATAACCCACGCATCCAAAGACTCATCATTTTGTGACGCCTTTGCCTCTGTCGGCTGACCAGTGATTGGATTATATGTAATCTCTGGCACGGTTGTTTTACCAAAAAGGTTTATTGACGATGCAACTCTCATTTTGGATTTATAAGCAAGACTTTCATTGCCTTGATTATCTTCGCCAATCTGAAATGAACCAGATCCGTAATCTTTAAGAAGGTTCCAAGATTCTCTCCAATTAGGATCATATGTTGTTTCAACCTGAGCGCCTGCTATAATTTCCTCTATTGTAAATTCACCGACTTCGCCATGGCTGGAATGAAGATCAACTGCTGAAAGCAATAGTCTGTGTTTATGTGGAGAAAAAGCTAATCTCGCTACTGATTTGCCATAGAAATATGGCGGTGTATAAGGAGCAAAAGCGGGATCTTGCGTTTGTGCTGCGACGTAGACCAAACTGGTAAGTGGATCAAGAGGGTAATTATGTGTTTGACAAGTTGGTCCATAATGTATTCCCCTTGCTGAACCAGATTGCATATCTTGTTTATTGAAAGCCAACTCGCCGGAGCTGCGGCCAGCTTTGAATGGGAAATCTGGCCCTTCAAACATGATCATATCTTCATATGGGTTGTGTCCGGGAGGTTTGTCAACTGCGCTGCCGCTCATGCTGTATTTTTTTCCTGACTTTCTCAATGTCACATCCATAAAATATGTTGTTCCAGATAACATCTGAAATCTTCCCGGAGTCGACGTAAAGCTTTGGAACTTGCCTTTATCCAAGAAAAATCTTGGTATTTCTCCCAAGAAATTGTGCATTGCCATTGAGTAATTTGGTGTGTAATCTCCTGTCCAAATCGCGTGCTTTCCTTGATTGAGATCGGTCAAATCGCCGGCGAGCCCTGGAGGGTGTATTAATGGTATTTCCGATCCTACGCCGGGATCTCCGGAGTTGCTGACTGGCAGATATGTATGAGGTTCTATGAGAGACTCGAATGGAAAACGAATATTATGAACTTTTTCATATTCAAGACCCTCAGTGCCGGCGGTGTCCGATCCTGTTTGGGTAAGATAACCTATGCCAGCGATGCCGACTGCGTTTGGCAACGATCCAGTCCAATGTGGCCAATCTACAGCGATGCCTGATTTAATTGTATTATACATAATACCAGGGGCGAACCATGGTTGCAATAACGACTGTAATTGTTCTTGTGGGTGTACTTGTGGTGTCTTTCCGGCGAATGCAATAGATGAGGTTAAATGTGGTCCATAACTTTGCGAGAACATAGAACCCAATTGCACACATCTCAATACTGGATAAAAACCATTATATGGTAAGAGTTTTTTAACTGCTTTGCACTTTAATGTAAATTCTTTTGCCCTTCCTTTAACATCTTTCTGATAGTCGTTGCCAATAAGCTCTACAAATTTCATAAAATCAGAATGAGAATATAGTTTGTAGAATGGCAAATTTCCAGTGCTAATTGGAGTATCTGAACTTGCAGTGTGTAATGCACCGACAAGAGATAAGAATTTTTTGTTCGTGGCAGCAAAGCCATTATCAATATAATAATCCATATGATCTGAAATTTTAAATTCTGGGAGGATTGAATAACCTTGTCCCATTGTTCTTACATCTACTGCCCACTGATCATATGAATCATAAAAAGGAGACTTCCCAGACAACAGTGAAGCACTATAATGAGGTTTAAAGTGTGCCCCACTGATGCCCTGGTCCGCATCCCATCCATCATCCTTGATAATGTGAAGATATTTAGGAGGGATGAAGGTCTCAAAATTTGCAATAGGCGTCATGGACATATATTTATTTTGGAATAAATATGTCTGTGAAGCGGTTGGGACGGATCGTAAGCTATAATGAACAGAATCGGTTTTTAAGGTGTTTGCAACGATAGCATCAGAAGCAGTCATAGATGCATATGGGTTTGAAAATAACTCTCCACATAGAGTGCCGGATTCAGCAGAAGCATCTAATGGCCACATACTTAAACAAGGTGGAAGCATTTCTAGACCATTTTGAAAATCATGTTCAGAGGGTCCGATTCCTTTGTTGCGGTCGATCTGGCCGTATTTAAATATATAACCTGTCGTATCGTCATTCCACATACTTTCTCTAATTGTATTACCCATTGAATTTAAAGCAAGAGCATCTGTCCTTAATCTATGTTCAGGTCTAGTTCTCCAGAACGTTCGATAATCTACACGATCATAACCCTGATGAGTTAGTCCCGAAGATTCTGTGTAATGTTGTCTTCCACGAATTTTGCCTAAATAAGCATTTTCTTCTTTTGGAAATACAACTTCTCTATAAGACAGATTCAACAAATCAAATGATTTTTGCTGATTCTCTAATATATACCCTGTTTGGGCTAAAGTATTTATTTCACTTGTTATTTCATCGTATATGACATTATCAGGATCATTAATAATTCCCAATTTTTGATCAAGTTCTCCTTGTCCAATTGGAAAATAATTCATATTATTGCCAAGTGTGTGTCTCAAAGTGAAAACGTTGTTAGGTTTTCCGCCTTCTAGAAGAATTGTACGTTGTTGTTCTGCATTGTCTGCAGTAGTGTCAAATAAAGTATGTTCAACTGGCTTGTATTTGTTCGTAACTGGAGTAATAGTTTCTTTTCTTACTGGAGATTTGGCGCCTGCACGTTGCAGTTCTTGGACAATATTATCAGTGAAGCCGGCTGTGCCATACCGTAATTCAGTTTGAGCGCCTGTTTTCAATACTAAAGCGATCTCGGCCACAGTTGCGGGGCGCCTTAAAGAGGCAACCGGACCAATTGAAAAGTCAAGTATATTCTTTTTCTTATGATATCGCGCAACAGGGTGCTCGCCTGTTCTAATTTGTTTCCAAGATGGGTAATGATATGGTCCGTTGCGATTAAGAAGAAGAGCGTTTAAACCTTTCGGCGCTGTTGCTCCAATAGTTGTGTCATCCGCATCCGAAGTGCCCTGGGCACCTCGTTGCTCATCATATTCATACGTGATATATTTTCCTGGCGCGGACAGGTTGTCTACATTATACATATTAAAGTAATACACTGGATCATCATCATAATCAGATGGGTTCCCAATCGTTCCTGGCATATTTTGTGGTGGATACCCTAAAGTATTTTCACTAGAAGAAATAGGTTCGACAATATGATGATTCATCCCAACAAAATCAGTTGGAAGAAAACCTCCGGCTGCGGCCAAAGTAGCATTATGAAAATGAGTGATCCCCCAGTAAGCTAGTTCACTGGAATCAAGTGTGAAAGACCCATAATCACTAGCGCTGACAAAGACTATATCCGTTGAAGCATTCCAAGCATTATATGCATTGTGCTCTGTTGAACCACTTCTCATGTAAGCTGGCTTCTGGTAGCCGAGAATTGATACGCCGCTCGCGCTGGGCTCATTCTCTCTTGAAGACCCTCGAACTGCAGCTTTATTTACGGCGCCAGTAATATATAATACAGAAGCTGTAATCCATGAATATTGTACATCGCTTCTTGGGATCATGCGAGTAACATACCAATTATCATAAGAAGAAGCAGTTCCAGCTAATTTGCCTATAGGTGTCTCGGGACCCCATTGAGAACCATCCCCCACAATATGTCCGCTGCTACTGAAAACTATTCTATCTCTTCGATTTCTATGCACCTTGTGATATGATGCGCTTGGCTCTTTTAAAGAACTGTCATATCCGCTCGCGCCGGCATGTCTTGTTAACAATGTTTGTAGCGGCTGTCTTACGCTAAGATTTCTATTATTTAAACTATTGTATACTGAAAACTCTTCTGCAACAACATCTAAAAATCCTCTAGACATAACTTCTGGACCACCAGGAGCGGAAAACTTTTCTACAAACACAGAAGCATGCCTTCCTCTATCTGGCAATGCGAAGTCATACACGCCTGAAACAAGTGTCGATGCAACTGATGCCGATATGACTCCTTTTGTCTCAGCAAAATATCTAGGATTAATATAGCGACCAGAAGTTTGTACAACTTCATAATTTTTAGTATAATTGCCAATAACAGTGGAGCCGGTTGTAGTATGACCAATAGTTTGCTGTATGTTTTTGATATTAACCGGTCTTTTTGCATACCCATCGCGGGCGATCCAAGATCTTGCTGCGCTCCAGCCTGGAGCGTTGAGATCGGCCACAGCTTGGACTACATGATCTACTGGTACAAGTTTAAGTTCTGTTGCATATCCTATTTCGCTATAAGCTGGTAGAACTACACTCCATGCTTCTTCTCTTCTACTAGGAGATGCCGTTCCGAATGCTCCTGTTGTCGTAAAGAAAACATGTCTATGTGGCATGCCACCAACATATTTCTCTGTAAATGGCCCTTGCATAGGGGTCTCTTTGCAGGTTCCATATGCGTCAACATGAATGTTTGTCGGTCCGCCAACTCCGGAAATAGCAGTAACAGATCCTGTTGTAAACGAAGAACTAAAGAGACTAAATGGAGCATAAATTTCTCCTTTGTTTTGCTCATCATACGGCAAATAAACATTAAATGCTTGCCTAGTTTTTTTATCAAGATCAAGAAGATCTGAGCATGCAGGATTTACAAAATCACTTGATTTTATATGTATATAATTATCTGATCCTGGAGTTAACAAGCTTTTATAGAAATCTAATCTTTTACTGGGAGCAAAATTAATTCCACCATGAAGTTCAACATCCACTTTAGCTGAGAATTTATAAGGTTTTGTTAATTTTCTATATACATAAGGATTGGATCGATAGGTTGGACCAGAACTTGAAACAACTGTTGTAGCAATTATTCTGATCTGCTCTTTGCTGCTGTTAAGTCCAGCGTCTGAAGTACTACCTAGATGGGTTTGCCCGTCTCTTCCGAGACGATCTTTCCACCAAAGGCAGTTTTCCGCTTCCGGCATAGTACCACCAGTAAATCTTGTTGGGAAGGTTGCCGTTGTATTAAAATCCCAGTTACTATAATTGCTAAGAGTGATAGCAGTATTGCCGCCTTCGCCTTTGACGTCTTGAGTTAAAAGCACCTCTCCCGTGGCGCCACCTCCGGTGGTAGCGGTTATTTGTAATGCCGACGCATTGACAGAACTAATCAGAATAGAAGCCATTCCGGCAGCATTGTTAGTTGGCGGATCCATGGCTGTGTTTGAACCTGCGGCGCCGTTGCCGTCGTTATCTACCTCAAATGTTACCGATGTTCCTGCGACGTCAGTCAGAGTTATTGTAGTTTGTTCATTTGCCTTATCAGTAAAGGTGAAGGTCGCAGTTGCAGCATTATCAGGAAGAGGAGCATGACCCTGTTTCCATGGATATAACAATTCATTAATAGCAAGAATTTGCCCAGTTGGAGGATCATGTTTCATCTCAAACGTTGGGAACTTAGACGTATATTTGTTTCTTTCTAGAACATGACTCTCGACCATGTTTCTAATGGAATCAGAAGCATCAGATGAAATTGGGAAGAATTGCTCAATTATCTTATCAATTGAAGAGTCCAACCATTTATAAAAGTCTACATACCTGTCCAAGTCAGTAACATTGTCAACACTTTCAAAGAACAGTTGTCTTAACTTTTCCATTCTCTTATATGAATGGCGATATCTATTAACTGGATCTCCAATAAGAGAATTAAAGTCCTTAATTGTAGCAAACATTTTCATCATTTCTTCTGATACTGTTTGATACATGCTTTTCTCAACAGCGATGAAATGTGTTATTGGCCTTGTTTCTCTTGTAAAGTTTATATCATCTCTATTTCTGATCTCGATCATATCACTGCTGGCAACTGATTCTGGCAACCTTTGTCGAGCAGCTGGTAAATAATTTTTATCGACAACTTTTGTGCTATTAGTCTTGAATCCATAGCCAATACCAGTGTGTTGCGCGTTTAAAATTTTACCAACTGGTCCATATCTTCCAGTGAGCGCGGTGGATCCAGAAGAAATATCTTGTACGACAAACTCGCCGCTTCCGTCTGAGCCAGTAACTCTATCAAAATCCCAATTTAATGCCAATGTTTCAATTTTAGGAACATAACTGTTGTTATAATTGGAATTAAATAGGTACGCATGTTGATATGGGTGAATGACTCCTGCATTTCCGGGATCTCTAGCATGTGCTTTGATGGCTTCATCTGGCAAATAATCAAACCAATATCTTACAGAAGATATTTTAACATCTGAATAAACTTCTAATGCGCCTGTAAAGTTTGTTCTCGTTGCGCCACAGAAGACTCTTTTTGGTGAGCCAAGCCATTGATCTAGTGCTCCAGGGCCTCCGACAGATGTTGTTAAATAAAATTCATTTCTTATAGTGTTGTTTGATGAATTTACACCGCAAAATTCAATAGTTCCTGAACCATGATATAGAGCATTAATGGAACCACTTACTCTATCACCCATCGGATATGTAGAGGGTCGGAGTCTGACCGCCAAATTCCATTTTTCATTCTCATAAACATCGTAAAAAACAGAAGAAGTCAAATTCAATTGCAGCGCGCTAGATGTTGCCTTAAAATACACATTCGTAGATAAAATATCGTTTGTGTCTTTTATAGCCATAACTCTCAAATCGCCCATATCTCCATCGACGCCGGCGGCCAAAGTTGCCGGGGAAGAACCATTGGATCCGCCAGCAACCATTGTTCCCTCAACATCTGTGAACGTAATACTGTTTCCAGCGAAACCAGCATTAGTCGCAGTTATAGTTATCGTCGGGTTGGTCCCGAGCGCGGCGCTAATACCTGCGACACCATCATCGGAGTCGCCGGCTCCTGATCCAAACGCGACAGAATTGGAAGGCGATGGAGTGCCTCCATTGATAGCAATAACTAATCTGGCAAGAATTGCGCCGGAGGTTCCCGCTGTACTAACTTCCACTTGGTTCGCGGTGGCGGTGGATGGGGTTCCGGACACCATTTTGATAGTTATATTCGTGCCGGCACCGCCCATCGCGGAGGGTACGTTAACTGTAAATTTGTCATTATCGTCGAAACCAGCTAATGTTATAATATCAGCCAGGGTGGCTTGAGAAGCACGGATCCATGTTGTATATCCGGCATCATTTTGTGCCGATTGTGCAGAGCCGGCACTCGATGAGGCGGCCTTAGTTCCAAATAGAGAAGCAGTAAGGCCAGGAGCTATTATGTATTCTCCTGGTTTTTCAATGGTTTCTCTATGTGGGAATAAAATCTCAGCTTCTAATGTTCTTGCCGACCCGCTTAAAAACTCTTCACTACCGGAAATGAAAGATACTGTATTTGAATTACTGCTAGTTGCTTGATAAACTACAGCGGTATTATGGTCCGGTATATGAAAATCTATAAAATTCTTTTTTTGAATTGTGTAATTATAACTGTCTTTGAGTTCATATGTTATATTGTTGGCATAAACATTTATTTTAATTAATTCATCGTCTACTCCATAACACCTAATGGCGTTTCTAAACGCCTTTTCCGTACCCTTTGATTTATATATGTAAGTTAAATTATTATATAAATTTTGATAAATCAAATTTTTAGTATCATAGAGATTCTCTTTAAAAAGGATTTTTTCATCTCTCGAGTTAAGCTTAGAAATTACATCAGCATCGACAAATATTTCTGGTGTAGCGAGCCCAGCAGATTCTAATAATCTATTGGCGAAGGGAAGAGGCTTATACGGGGCGCTACCAGTGGGTCCAGAAGTAATACTATTAAAAGAAGAAGTAAATGGCGTATAAGATGTATTTTTTATTGATGGCAAAGCTTTAATCTGGTAAGCCAAAGTATCAAAATAACTTGCCATAATTTGTGTTAGCTTTAATAGATTTGATCCAACATATCTATCTTCAGATATTATCCACTCTGGAATACTATTATAAATTGAAGCGTTGTTTTTATAATCGTAATTTTTACCTAAACTAACATAATTATTTAAAGTACTAGTAACGTTTGTATGAAACGAATAAAGAATAGGATCTTCGAATTCATAAGATGCAGCACTAGCAGAGATTATTGCCGACCCTGTATTGCGAGAAGCTGATGTATAACCTTCCCAAGAGCCTGACGTTAGCCTACCGGAATAATCTAAAACGATTGAGTCATAACTTGATGTTAATGTTATACCTTCATTAAATTTATAATATACACCAAGTTTTGTATTTGAATCATCAGTGTTCGTTCCGCCATAAACCTGTGTAAACCAATTTCTGCCTATCTCTTTCCCATTTCTAGCTGTTTTCCAAAATCGAAATTCATCAATTGAACCAGAGAGCTTTCCGTAACCATCGATTTTTTGAGGGCTGGATAGGGCTGCAGTTGTGGATCGGCTAGTGCTAGGTCTTCTAAAAGCCCCGATATTTGCAATTAAAGAACCAGTAATTTCATTAACTTTGTTGGCGGAGGGCAGAGAAGGAACAAATGTAAGAGCGCCATCTTTATAATAGTTTATTTCGAAACCGTCATCATCGGTATTTTTAAAAGTCACGGCATGATGATGCCATTTGTTGTCCGTTACTGCTGTAGAATCGAGATCGATAGCAGCAGAATCATTCGAACCCGAAACTACCCTACATCTTAGAATTCCAGTACTTTGTCTGAGGTATATTAACAACCTGCCATATCCCGCCGCCGTGTCGATTCCATTCCAAACATCAAATATTGATTCCGCAGCACCGGTCAGAGCAGAAACCATGTCGCCTTTTTTAAGCCAAAATTCAATAGTTACACCTTCATCAAAATCCAATTTAAGATTTGATTCTCGGGTTTTATCAGAATCATAAATATTAGCCTTCCCGGTGGCGGATGGAAAAATATCTTTTATACTAGTATTATCAGGATCCGGGTTGGGTCCGCCAAAAAACTGAATATATTCTACGAGGTTTGATAATCCAATTCCATTGACCAATGCGCCGGCGCTGGCGTTGACGCCCCATCCATTGGGGGAAAAGTTAGCATATCCTGTTGTGCGCGGGTAGACCTTATCAAAAATATACTGATCCAGAAAAGAAGAACTGTTGTGCCACTGAGTTTTTTCTTTTAAAGAACCATCATACGGATATGTTCTATATATCCTTTTGATAGATTCGCCATAATATTCTTCAGCAGAACCAAATCTGACAAAATTTTCTGGTTTAGAAAAGTCTACATAAGGTATAAAACGATCCTTATCTTTTATTTTCTCTTCTATATACCCAACTGATTCTACTTCATTTCCAAGTTCGCTTAAAGAAGAGGAAGCGGCGATTCTGATGATGGGTTCTTTTTTGTCAAAATAGTCTTTAGTGCTCATAGTTATTCAACCCTAAACTTAAATACTTCCGGCTGTTCACGGTACGCGCCATTTATATAATACGCAAACTTTATTCCATAAGCATAGCCAGGCTCTAACATTTTCATGTTTAGATCAAAATAATTTCCATTTGAATCATAAGAAAGCTGAGTATAAGGCAGATTACTTGGCGGTGGGAAAGTTTTAGTGTCGCTTCCAGTCCCGTATGTGAATATGTCTAGATCATCAGTTGCTCTAAAAATTCTATAATACGCCTTCTCAACAACAACAGGGTCAATAGTCGTTACAACAGTTGTATAAACATTTGGATTCCAATACCTGTCACGGATAAAAACTCTAAACCGAGCATTTTCTTCTTTGTAATACGTTGATTTAAGATTAATAACCTTAGTGACATATGATGGGTTTGGATTAAAGGTGTCCGCAGATGAAGAAAACTGCTTCATTTTTATGGATCCGGTATAATATACTGTAGCTGAGTCAATATCAACACCAGCAGAACCGCTAAACCATCGATCATAAATAACACTAGCACTTGTATTGAGGGCAAAGCTGGCTGAATATATCCCAGTTGATACATATCCTCCTGTTACAGCTGAAGAATTTGCCGGTGGATCGTCACCAAGAATACTATGTTGTCTCAAATTATACGGAGCATCCGTATTCATTAATTCTCCATGAGAGGCTGATGTGTAGAATTGTACAAATATAACTGGATGAGCTTGGCCTACGTCTGGTATATTTCTAAGCTGGCCGCGAACATAATTATATAGATATATTGTATTTAAGTTTCCAGATGCGTTCACAAGAGAACTACTTACATAAGAGCTGCCTCTATCATCTTTAATTGCTGAATCCCATCTAGCTTCGATACAGGGTCTTTTAAAAAAGTATTCTGATGTTCTAGAAAAGAATTTTTTCGTATAATAAGAGTTTTTGGCGCCATCAGTATTATGTAACACAGAGCCAGTATCAGCTCCTGTTGAACTAGAAAAATATCCTTCTTGGCTAGAAGTAAAATATACCCCTATTCCATAGTTATGTTTTCCATTATTATTATGATTTGCTCCGCCAATCAACCAATGTTCTACTAATCCAGTTATATCCACTTCTAGATCTTCATCTCCGTTTGTAAAACTAGCAGTATAATGCACATGTGCAGAAGCAGTATGAAACGATCCACCTTTATTTGCCCACAAGTCAATACCAGAAGAGGCACTACTGGCGTTGATCCAGTTAGTACCCTTTAGATCTTTGGTTGCGTCAATGTAGTTTTCCATATCTAATCCTGTTCCCTCGTCCCAAGATTGAGAAACAGCTGCTATTCGTAAAGTTGCTTCGCGTGGGAGAGTAAAAATATGTTTTGCATTAAACATTCTTGCATAAAAACTTACACTACCACTGGCTGGAATGACCCCATTAGCTCGAGACGAAGAAATATCAGAAACTGGGAATTTAATCAAAATTCTTGACAACTCTACAGACCCAGAAGATGCGTCACTATATTGCCCAGCAGATCCTTGAGAATAAATTGAAAATGTTTCTAGAACATCAGAAGCTCCCATATTAGATCCAGTACCTCTACTCGCTTCTGTAAGTGCTGCGCCAAAAGCATTTGTAATAGTAGTGTCTGCATCCGCTGTAAATCTTTTTATGCCCATTATTTCACAGTCCCTCTGATATCTACGTTTGGATATTTCAGTTCAAATACTACGTCTTCGTCTCCCATCAGCATTCTTCCATCTGAAGTAGTATTATTTTCAATATTGTAAGAAAAGCCAGAATAATTACCTCCACTCTTGCTTACTATTTTAACATCGAGAGTATCGACAACTCCCGGGATCGCGTTCAAAACTTTAAATATGTTTGTAATACCAATAGATTGCCCAATATCATAATCTATATCCATTTCCTCTCTCAGTTCTAATACAGCGGCGCTCAACACGTCATATTTGTTCATCCCGGGGGATCCTAATAAAGTAAACTCAATTCCAAAATTGGCAATTTTTGCATCCAAAATATCAATTGTGTCATTTATCATTTTATAGCCATTTAACCAAGTTTTTAAGTTTTGCTTTACTATCATATTTGTTTGAGTTAATTGGTTGTTTTTGTTTTGAGATACAACATACATGTTCAGGTTTCTCTTAAATGAGTCATGATCCTTCACAATCGAACATTTTTTAACTGCACCAAACTTTCCAGGCATTGAATAAGCAGCAATCAAATAATCTTGCTTTGTAACGGCTCTGTTTTGTGCAGCAAAAGAATCTTTAACCCTTTGCCTCATATCTTCTAGTTCTGGTAAGGTGACCGAACCCAATATTCGCTCTTCATTCGCTACCTCTAAACTATCAATAACCTTAAAAAGTTTTGTAGAGTCTAACAAGTTCCTATTTTCAAAATTTAACTCTTTACTTACTACAGAGTTTAATCCATTTACTGCAGTATTAACAGTATCATTAGCATTGGTCCTATATACGATAGTTAAGACTGTGTTAGACGGAGCAATTCCAAATTTGTCTGTCGCTATTAAATTACCTGGATCAAGAGAAGCATCTGTGATATGGTTTCTGCCATGAACTTGTAGAATTAATTCGCTTGGATCTGCTACAGAATCATTAAATATTTCTGAATCTGAACCATATCCAAACTGCACATAAGCCCCATCTAGTTCATGTTCAACTGTGAACCTTCTTGGAACTGGCACTGGTTTAAGAATGTTTGTTGCTTGACTTCGATCACCTCTGTTGGGTATTGGAACATGAACCATATTTTGAGATAAATAATCAACTTCAAAGTATTGATGACCTTCTGAATCAAATATCGATACAACTTCGGTTATATTCACATCTGTTAGTTTTAATCTTAAGAACTTTTGAAATTGTCCAACATTGACCAGTTCTTGTTGTAATCTTCCAGAAAGCACTTGACCTTGCGCCTTCACCGCATAATGTGTTGGGGCGCCAGTAGAGGCATTAACTTTTGCGACAACTATTTGATTTTTGGGGTCGCTAAAATCAACGTCTCCAGTTAATGTAAAAAGCGCGCCTCCAGTGGATGAAAACTCAGCTCCTCGTTTTAATATTGGCATATATTTTGTATCAGGCGAGAGGCCAACAGAAGTGGCTGGGACCATTAAGTATAAACTTACCATTCCGGTCGCGGCGAAGTTTCTTTGAAACTTATAACCTAAATTTTTACCATGCCTTATTACATTATTAAATTCTAATGATGTGTCAATAAAAGATTCGTTTGCTTGATAGTCCAGGTAAAATGATAAAATATCTCCTACATAAGCCACAGTATCTAACATTAAAGCGCCAAACGAAGCATCGTTAAAGTCTTTAAAACTGTCTGAATAATATCTTTTAGCATACTCTACCAGATCATCCTTAATGGTTTGATAATCTCTGCTAGTATACTTAATCGATGTTAATTGTCTAGACTTGTCTGCGCGCGATATTTTTTTGGCCATTTGTTCCGATCCTTTTAGAAATAATTAGTATCAAGTAACAGATATTTCTAGAAGATCGACAACATTAAGATTGGGCACTCTATATTTTATTTTCATGTTTAATGTGCCAGGTTCCGCCTCTATACGATCTTCAAATCCAATAAAGTCAATTTCAAGTAGTTCTATAAAGGGCATATATATGGCTAGCTGTCTTTCAATCCTATCAGATATGTTCCCTCTCACAGTAACAGTGTCCTGTTCAAACAAGTATTTGATTAGGCCAACTCCAAAGCCTGGGTCCATCATTCTTTCACCTGGTATAGTTAACATTAGATGTTTAAAATTTTGTTTAATCATTTCTATATAAGTTTTGTTAACTTTGTATACTCCATACTCTTTATCCAAAAGCAATGGTAATTTTGGTGACAATCCGGCCATATTAGAAGCTCCTATTAGTATATAGTTTCTATGTGTGTTCTTTGATCCATTTATCTAATTCGTTCAGAAATTCCTTTTCCTCTTCAGTAGCATCAACACCAACTAATATTTGGTCTACCAAAGTGCCCACTCTCGGATCTTTACTTGACTCGAAAGCAAATTTAAGCATGTCCAGTGCATGTTTAGAACTAGCTGAAAATAAGTTATCTTTATATGGAAGAAGTTCTTGAGATTGTTCAAAATTTATCATTTCTCGCGAGGCCAGAATAGACACAATTCTCTGCAGAGGGAAAACATAATCAAACAAAAGTCCAAAATCGGAATGCCCTTTTAATCGATCAAAAAGCATTTCAAATTTTTCTTCGTTATACACAATTTGATTCCACTTTTTGTTATCTCCGACTTTATCTTCAACTTCTAATATTGGGAACAAAAATACTTCATTTCCAACGCCTGCTACTCCTCCAGTTTGAAACTCGTCATGCACTTGCGGGACTTGAACTGACGGCACAGCTTCTGGAACTTCTTTTATCCAAAAAGTTTTATCACGCTTCATTGCATCATATGTACGAACTGTGTTGACTTTTAAATCTGCCTGAGTTTGAAACGCTTGAGTTGTAAATACAGCATTAGTTGTGATAGCTGGGTACAAAGTTTCTTTCACTGCCCCCCAAAAGCTATCCCTTTTTTGTCTGCCTTCTTTCGTAGGTGAAAGTGGATAATCTCTCCAAGAGCTACTAATTTTGTCTGGGGGCGCGAGCCACGACAAACGTAAGCCATAATGTACATCAGCAAGTCCGTTCGGGCCTGTCAAAGGCTTGTCTTTCAAGCTTTCTAGTTTTGGAGGAGTTGATCCTGGAATTTTAATAAGAGTACTTTCATTAGAAAAGTCAGTGGTAAAAATATTTAATGGCGACGGAGCAGGGGCTGTATTTCCAGTTTCGACATCTACAAAGTCCATTCCAGTTTCCCAAAGCCCCTTTTTGTAATACTGCAGTGCCCACCACAAATGACCCCCAAATACAGCTGTCCATTTTTCACCAATTTTTGAATCTGTATGAAGGCCACCTTTACTTAGGTTTACATCTTGTCCTGCAAGTGTCCATCTTTGACTCTTTGGAATAGTATAATCAAGGTATTGCGCTTCTGTTTCGGACTCGGTAAAGATGTCGTCATCCCATCGATTTGAAGTGAAGTTTCCTATTTCATATGGATAAAGAAGAAGTTTGGCCATAGCTTCCATGATTTCTGATTCTGATGGATCCTCATATCGGAGACCGTCTTTGGCTTGGGATCCTCGCGGCACTAATTGAGGAATTTCAAGTGATGGTTGTTTTGTTTTAACACCTTCTTGAATAAAGATTGTGTTATACTTCATATGATACGCCTTATTATCTGTATCTAATTTTTTGTCCATAACATACATTTGCATTTGTATCATTTTTATCAAATCAACAAGCGACGTAGGAATGTGAAGGCATACCGTGGCATCATTTGGCTGTGGTACTGGATATAGACCTTTGACACATTCAGTGTCTTCGTCCATGTATTTTCCTAGGAAAAATCCTGCAGTCGCTGCGCTGCCGCCGACTGCAGCTCCTATTATTGGCCCGGCTCCAATATAAGCTATATTGGTTGCGAGGCCGCCGGCGGCGGTCAGGATTTCGGACCACCAGCCTTTATCTTCAGTTTCGCATTGATTTATAGCGTTTAACCACATTATGCCCGGGCGCCGGAGGCCTGTTCGAAAATCCACTGTTGAATCAAACAATCCCTTTCTTTTAACAAAGTCACTATAGCCGCCAGACGCGCGGGCTTGAGCTGGGTAGGTTGAGTCATGAGGATCAAAATGAAATGCTCTTAAATCTCCAAAGTAATTTCTAGAATAAAATCTAAAAGCAATTGTCTCTAAATCATATTTATCTTGCGCGCTTAAGTTATCCCATCGTGCAATATGACTAGGATGAGCAACAGTCCCGGGAGCAAAGCCTGCCTTGGTTCCGCCGGTGCTTATACTCTTATCGCATCGAGTCCTGCTAGGCATAACACTCATACCGGCTGGAATATTAAAAGGTCGACCTTTATCTTTTCCCTCTTTTGCTGTTGGTCCTTTAACGCCAGGATATACATAACCTTCATATTCTGGTTCTTTGTGATTTTGCTTGAGTGGATATTCAAGTAATCTCTCCATTAGAGCTATGTGTCTTTGTATTTCAGCAGATCTAGAAATGACCATTTTCTTTCGTTCTTCAACTGATGCTGGGTAATTTCCCTTAGTGAATTCCGCGACATTGTTAGACCATGTATCTCTTTCAACGCGGTCTTCCTTCACTCCTTGGTCAAATCCATATTTATCTCCCGGGCCTTGCTTACGCTCATTATCATAAACTTTATCAGAAAGTTCTTGTAACTTATCTTTAAATTGTACGGCATCAAAAAGCTGACCCCAATCAAACGCCGAGGCTGTATCTCTGTCCGGATTGACATTCCCAAAATAAGTAAAGAAATTTCCAATAGCAGATCTAAATTCATCTGGATTTAAATAAGCCGGGTATTTTTCTCCGTCTCGTTTACCAGTTTTTTTAGACTGTCCTCGATGTTCAATTGGTAGTTTCAACCAAGCATTGAAAAATTCTAAAGCTTGTGACGTATTTTCAATGGCATTTTTCATATTTTCTTTGAATTGAATTTTTATGTATTTTTCTAAAATAAATCCACTATCTGTCTGTTTCCCCACTTCATTAAAAAACCTCGTAGTTGAGTGCATATTGTTTGTCAAAGCAAATTTGGCATCACTAGCCCATTTAGCCCCATCTTGCAGTTCAACAATTTCGTTCAACGCTAATTTTGGTTCAAGAAGTTTTGAAGAATAAAGTCCAAAATCCTTCAAGTCGTCTTCAGCCTGCGCAGTCTTTTCCGCTCCAATGGTGGCGTGAGCTGCTGCGGCTTTAGTAGGGAAGTATGACGCAACATCAGTAATTGGAATATATAAGTTAGATTCTGGGTGGGTGTGCGCCAGATCATAAACATGAACTCTTAAATAATCTAACAAAAATGGAATTGAACTTCCTAATGCCTCATTTATTTTTTTAGAAATTTCTTCTGCTTCAAACTCTACGATAGGAATAATAGCCTGTTCTATATTAGGTTTGTCGCCTAAAATTCCCATATCCGATGCAACGATCTTTATTTTGTCAACAAGTTCTTGACTGATTGAGTCTGAAAGTATTCTAGAAGTTAATCTTGTAAGTGGTCCGCTAGTAAAAACTCTTTCTGTGTTAAAAGCTGATGAAGTTAATAACGATCTAAAAATTCTTTCCATTAAAGCAATACGGACCAGTACCCTAATCATACCTGGTCCTTTACTCCAATCTATCTCCGACTTGATCGATTGAGCTGGATCATTCGTTGGTATATCCGGAGGAACGGGAGGGTATGTTGATAAAGTTTTTCCAATTGTTGGCTGCGTGGTTATATCTGTTATATCAGAATTTTTCATTAATTCTTTGTGTTTATTCGAGGCAGACCTAGATATATCACTTAAATCGACAATAGAGCTATTGCCGCTGATATCTGAAAGTGTAGTCATAACGGAAGCAATTATTTTTTCTTGTATGGTATTGTACTCATTTCTTTCACCTTTTGGTTCTTTAAGTAAAAGATTCATAGCAATTCCATGTTTTAATGTTAAATCGGCAAAATCTCTTATAAGTTCTCTGAAAGCGGTACCATATAAGTTCTTTCTTCCATGTTTATTGTTTGTTAGAACATCATGAAGAGAATAATTTAAATTTTTAAGAAGGCCGGCCTCGGGTTGAAGGTAACCCTGTCCCCATCCGTAGGGCTGGAGAAGAGACTTATCAAATTTCGGAAGCCTATCGTCGACTTGTTTTAGAATCATTTTTTCAAATAATTGTGGAGCAATTGGCTCAAGGGTGTTAAACCCAGCCCAACCTGGACCAGTATTCCAATTTCCAAGCACGTCTTTGGTTTCATCTAAAGTATATTTATCTTCTGCAGCGTTATATAATTTTAAAATTTCCTTGCTACGATAATTTAAAAGATCTTTGCCGCCTTTTCTCAAATCGGTAATTTGCATACTGTAATCGTCTGTTATACATCCAGAAATTTCGTCTAATAGCTCCCCATTCGCTTGCGTAATCGGACTGCGAACAGTATAAATTGCTTCATAAACTGGTTTTGGTGAAGGTTTCTGAATCTTCACTTTATCAACTGCACAAAACAATCGCCATGGAGTTGGTTTTGGGGCGGGTATATATCTTGCTCGAACGCCGGTTTTTGGATTGAACATTATTAGTTGGTCTTCGCCGGCTTCAACGGCAGTAGCACTTAGTAAGCTATTTCCATGGCGACCGGCCTTCCATTTTTCTTCCGAAACAGTAATAAGATCCGGCCAAATTATTTCTAGTGTATTAGGATCTTGGTACGGTCTTTTTGGCACCCACCCTCCTCCGTAAAACCCTGGAGTAGTGTCTGGATCGGCTTCGGGCTTCCATTCAGCCTCGACCAAGTGGACTTCTGGACCCACTGCATCATCACTAGCCGTGGTGGTTTCATAGCCATATATCTTTCTAAGACCGCCCTTATAATAGCGTAAAGCTTTTAACATATGTCCGCCAAACCAATTTTTCTCAGCGGTATCATTGTCGTAACCTTCCGATTTCATGAGCATCTCGTCTGGCCAGAAATATCGCGGTTTGTCTGTTAAAGAATCTGCACCCATATCCCATTGAAATAAAAGAAGTTGTACCAAAACTTTTTTCATATCAGACATTGAGAAATAAGCATCTTCAGGGACCCAATTCCCAAAACGCTTAAGAAAAACGTGTTGGCCCGAATGGGTATAATAATCAGCGTCACTAGTGAAAGACACTGGACTGTGGAACTCCGCCACCGGCCTTGTTGTGTAAATCTTATAACTTCCTTCGTTTCGAAGCAAAGTACTTTGCAGTTTTTTTATCGTATCAAAAATATTTTGTTTTGAAGTGGCCGGGTTTACGGGTGAATCGTTGTTATCCCACGGGAATGCTCCATCAAACTTAGAATGAAAATCATAAGGGAAAAGAAGAGCGCCCCAGGAAGACACGCCGCCCTCATGGGTCAATGGGCTGTAATGGAACGTACCATAATGTTTTGCGCCAGGCTTTAAACGCAAGGCACCTTCTCCGCCGACCCATCCTTCCGGAGGTGGATCGGGTTTCTCCATGTAATCATAATCATGAAGATGTCTGCTATAGTATCTAAAAGCAATTACTGCCAGGTCATCAAACTCTTGAGGTGTTAAATTATTATATCTGTCAATAAGTCTTTTATGTGGATAACAAAGCCAGGAAGCCTCTATAACTGCTTTTTTCTCGTAATCTGCTTCGGCTAGATTCTCATATATCCAGTGCGCGCTGTGGGATTTTCCCTTTCCGAATTCTTTTTCTCGTTCTTTAACAGCTTTCTCATAATCCCTTTCGTAATCCGGGAAGTATTTGCCTTTATTTTGTAAATCCCAAAGGACGTTATTGTCCCAATATAGGTCTTTGCCGTTATAAAGATCCTCAACCATATAATTTCTAAGGTCTTCCATCAACTTAATATGTCTCTGGATTTCTTCACATTTATCCGTTTCAGGATCTCCGGTACCTTCTGCGGCAATTGCTTTTTCCTGTAAATATCGACCATCAAAAAGATTAAATTTAAAACTATGATATCCAGACGTACCCGAACCCTTAACCCAATTAAACAATCTTTCTTTTTTAACGAGTTCAATCCCTACAATAATTCTTTTCATAAATGTAGTGTCTGCGAAAGCTATAGAGAAGTTGTTTATATCTGACTTTAATTGTCCAGAGGCGCCATTTATAAAAGCGTCAATAGCGGCAGAGTTTGTACCCTCTAATGTTTCAATTATGATATTTTGTACTGCGTCCTTTGTATCTTTTTGTACTTTTTCAGTTAAATTACCGCTAGCAAGCATATGCTGCACAGCAGATCCAAGTATTGCTTTTTTCGAATCTCTCTTCGCTTTAATTTGTTTTTCAATTTCCTCTGGATCTAATCCTTGACGTTGCAAATCGTTTTTTAGTTTTTCTTCGTAATCTCTTCCAACATCGTCACACAAATTTGATATTGATTCTTCTGGTAGTTCTTCTACATCGCAAATACTCATATCTATTCTTTTACTAAGAGATTTGAAAAATGCAAGTATGTTCTCGCCGCTTCCGAATGGCCCGGGGCCTCCGTTTTCTGCTACAACTGCATATAAAGGAGCCTCGTTTGCAGGATCCGCCGCGAAGCCCATAATAAATTTTAGAATTTTTTGTAACTTTTGATTTTCAAATGGAACATCTCCATTCAAAAGCATGCAAAGTTCTTTTGGAGTTAATGCCGCCAGAAGCCTTTTCAAGAAATTACTTGCGTCTCTTCCTTTAAACGCCATTCGTGCATGCTCATGGATCCCAACCGTGTCATCAATGGTTATTTTACCGTATTCTCCACCATCTTCTTCACAAAACTCTAATATTGACCATATTAATTGACGTAGAGGTTGAATAATTTCTTCTTCTAGCCATTTCATAGCCTCTTCTTCAAGTTTTTCTTTAGCCTTTCTTACTATAAAATCCCAAATAGAATCTAAAAATGGCCAATCGTCGGGCCATGAAAATTCTATATCACATTTTTTTCTTGCCGGAACTTCATCTAATCCAGCGGGAGTCTCCTCCAGTAAGCGCATTATCAACCAAATTAATGCGGCTAATGCAGCGAATGGACCTACAGCGATTATGAAACAAAGTAATCTTTTATATTCTCTTTGTAATCCTGCAACTGCGGCGCGATCAATTGAGGCGTTACCAGTGTCCATTTTATTTTGGGCAAGTTTCCCAACTTCGAACATAACATCGCTCATATCTATATCAAGATACTCACCTGGTACTCCAAAATCTCCATTCTCCATAAAATCAATAAGTGATGTAATGCCGCCATCTGTTTTTTCATCAACAGCCATGATAAGCTCTTCACAAAGCCAATCGATTAGATCTTCTAAGCTTACCGCCAAGCCCATACATTCTAAAAGCCTAGTTATCAAAGTCGGTAAATCAATGCTTCTTAAAATATACGCATATGCATCATGAACTGATCTGATTTTTTTCGGCTTTGCAGGAAGGTTTCTAAAAACCATATCTCCAACATAATCGGAAAGCTTTGTACTACTTTCATTAACCAAAAATGCCAATACATCGTCTGTTGTTAACTGACGCTCGAGTTTCTTATTTTTTCCGGAATCATCTCCCGAATGCCATCCAGCTAATTTGTTAGCCAAGTCTAAGATGGAGCTTGATTTAAAACTTTTTTCAGGCGATGGATAAACATACTTATCAACAAAATCATCAACAGGCATTGGCTCTTTAGCTTTTATTGCCGGAGGTGCAGCAGCGCAAGGATTCGCGAAAGCTTCTTTTGCTGCAACCGCTGCTGCGGCTTCGGCTTGCATTCTTTTTTCTTCTGTGGTTGGCTGACCACCAACTACTGTATATCCAATTTCTTTTAGTTTAGCTAGATACCATCTAACACTTGAATATGTAAACGGCTCCTCGTTAAACGGCATGATATGATCTTCATTATCCGGGTGTCCCCATGCATTAGGATTATTATTTATTGTCTCCGTATCAGGGAATTGAACCGCCATTACATAACCAAGACTTTTATTTAACCCATAATCAATCTTTACTCCAACATTTTCCACAGGGTTTACTTTTGCAGCATAAGGAGTATAGCTAATAATTCCTCCTTGTGAAACTTCATCTAACGCCATTTCTTCATCTTGTCCTACGGGACCGGTTCGCCGGTCCGGACGGCCAACATATACAATTCCAGGAGCGAACCCTTGTTTCACATCATCCCGTACATTACTAGTTAATTCCCCGTCTTCATCTCGTGCCAAATACTCTTGGAAACCAATTTCAAAGGGCGCGTCGGATGGGTGATTACTAGCCCGTAAAAATTCTACAATTTTGTCGCCGGCCTCGCCCAAAAATTGTGCCTCTTGTTTAAGAGATAATTCTGGCCATTGATCTACTTCTTCACTACTGTAAAAAACCTGGTCAGATCCAGGAGGAGGCTTACTATATTTGAAATATGAATCCTGTAATTTTGAATGATATTTTTTTAAACCTGCAGCTGTTTTATGAATTAAGTCTGTAAATTCTACAGTGTTGTTAAAAGTTTGACGAAATTTAGGAAGTGCTCTAGTGTTATAATCATATGGTGTTTCTGGATTAATAAGTTCTATTGCCGGCTTGAAGGAGCGATTTAAATCATCTAAGTCTTGTTTAGAAATTTTAAGACTAATAACATATCTAAACGGATCTGTGTCTGCGGGGCGCGGAGTCATCCACATGGAGCTGGTTGTTACTTCTCCGCCTTTGCTTTGAATAAAGCTAACAAAGTCCTTTTTTGCTATCTCACCTTCCGCTTTGATGCCGGAGTCAACCCCGGTGTTGTTTTCTTCGAAGGTGGATACTTTAGGCAATAATTTAGTGGTGTTGACTCCTAATTGTAGAAGAATCATCCAAATACCGCGATTAGTGGCGTAGGGCGCAGATGAGAACTTCCCGGCGACGTTTTTTACCGGCTTAAGCATTTCTGCCTCTGCATTTTCAGCCAAAATATCTCCGCTATACAGCCCTCCTGCTCCCTCAATAGCCTCCTCAACGTTGTAATTCCATGATCCTACTGACCATATTTGTCCAGTTCCAGCTGTTTGTCCACTTGGACTAGTCCGAACCGATACAACAATCTCATAAGTATCCGGGGCTGATCGTCCGGAACCGATCAGTTGTTCAATTACAAGATCATCTATTAACGCAGCTGGCATATATTGCACCTCTCATAATTAGGTTGTGAAAACATTCTTACTCATTATATAATTAGGCGATGTTGGGAGAGTGGCATTGTGTTTAGCCGAGACCATGTTCGCTTTCATTTTCACAATTTTATCGACACTAATGCTGCCATGATTAGCAGTGCATATGCCAGCCTGAGACAAGACGCCAGGGCTGTCGCCGGTAAACCCGGGGAGGCCTGTAGTGTTTCCTACCTGTAGTGGCGACGGTGGGATTGTGTTTCCATCCGTTATAAATGCTCTAAAAGGCCCGCCTGCATTCCCTCCATCGACGAAGCCGGTAAGCTTCATTGTTGGTATCTGAATTGGTGGCACACTATGTACATGAGTCATCAAGACTTTGTTTAGTGCATCTTGCTCTAATAAAATACTATTAACTGTTTCAAGAATTTGATCCATAAACTTGTAAATTTTCTTAATGGCTGCTTTCATATTTTCACCTTTAACTAGTGGCTGTAAAAGTCGACCAGAATCATCATTACCAGCAATAAAATTTATATCAGGATAACTTACTATGTCTCCCCCTTGCGAATTCTTTGAAGAGCCACCAGCAATTAATTTTATGCCGCCATCTCTACTTATAAGTCTTACAGAGTCTGCTTTCATAGCAACAGCAGAGCGGCCAGTAATATGGCCAATTGTACCTGAAGCTAAATTAAAACCATGTTGTTTATGATCAATATCTGTTTTTTGGCTCAAGTAAATTGTTGCGGCATCTTGTTGATTGTTTGGATCTAAAGGATTTTTTATCCTTTTCCCATTATCAAGCAATGTTTCTTCTTTAGGAGAGCGTCCGCCCATTCCAGCTGTAATTCTTACAGCAGATGCCGCTGGATGATCTTTTGTGCCTCCATAACCACTCCATATGCCATTTGGTCTATCTCTTCCTAGAACTATAAAAGCGTTTCCACTTTTACTTCTGAGGACTTCCTCGCACCCTCCTTTTTCATACGTCGGTGCGCATTCTAATTTTTTCCCTTGACCTTTACCGTCTAATATTTTAATCCGCTCTTCTCGAGTCAGATCTTTTAATTTTTTGACCTTTTCTCCACTAAGGCAAGAATAATCTGCAACTTTTTTTTCTTTAGGCATTTATATATTATCCTCTTATGTTGCCCTAAACGGATACGCTTCCAAAGCGTTGTATAACTCGTCTATAAAAATCTTGTCTTTCCTTTGAGTTATTTGGAATTCTGCTGAAGCCGACTTCTTGTAGCGCTTCTTTCCATGCGTCAAAATATACAGAATAATAATCTTTGTAAATTTCAAAATGATGAAGCTCTCCGGAATGGAGTTGGCGTGATCTATTCTTTTTTTTATCCAAATATGAAATTTCTGATTTTAATTCTCCTTTCCGTATATATCCTCCCCACCATATATCTGATTGTTCATTTATAAAATCATTTACAGTTTTCAAATATTTTGCATTTTTTATTAACTTTTTATTTTGATTCTGAACATTTCCATAGCCATCCGGATAATTCTTTGAAATAATTCTAAAATCACTAGCCAAGCCTACACCATGAAGGCTTCCGGCTGCGCGAAGTGGATTATTTGTTGCCGCTGCTTTCGATAGTTCTCTCCTCGAGGCATGACCTTTAGAGGGGACTTTCCATTCTTGTCCTGGCATCTCTCTGTTTAAGCGTTCTTCTAACTCTTTTTTAAGTCTTGCCCAACGATTATGAGCAAGAGAAGTTTTTATCCATATACCTTTTGAGGTCTTTCTAAACATCTCTGTAATTTTTGTGCCCCCTTTTACAAGGTCGTCAGAAGACAAACCTGCGAGCTTGAGAGCGCCGGATTTAAGCAAACCAACGTCCGGGGTGGGGGAGTTGAAAGCGTCTCTTGTGCTGACCTCTCCTGAAACTGATGTCAATTGTTCACTACTAACCAATCCTAAATACATTCTCCCTGATCTGTTTTTCGGATCTCTAAAGTCTACCCAAACTGCTTGACCAGGAGATGGCACTTCCATATCTTTATATTGTGCAACGCACTTTGGATAGCGTTCAATACGATGCCTATCTATAGAGGGTAGCGCGGCGAAGGAAGCGTCGTCTGTAGCAAGATTCGCAGGAACTCCGAAAGTATCTATTTCTGGAATGCGTGCCCTTACAATGACTATTTTTCCTTCTGTTTGACCTGCGAAGCTCTGCCAATAATCTATAGGAACTTTTGTAGAGTCCGGGTCTCCGAGATCATATGGCTCAAAGACTCTTACAACTTCTGCTAGATATGGACCGACTCCATCCAAGATTCGCGTTCTGTTATATTTGATTGCCGAGTCTCTAATGTATTTAAAAGGCAACGTTTGCTCTGCAAAAATGTGCCTGCCAAATAGCCGGGGCTCAAACCCATTCGAGCCATGACCTAACCGATCTTCCATCACCATTAGGAATTTTCCTTTATCAAATCAAATATTTCATTTTTATCTTGGTCTGTTAACTCATCTGAATTTGTTCGTCTCTTGTTTAAGAGGGCAACAAGCTTAACTAATTGTTCATTAGAGCGCTGTAATGTTTCAACATATTTGGCTGCGACTTGACCTACTTTTTCATGCCTTGTTTCATCTCCGGAGAGGTACATCATCACATCTTTCAGAAGACTATTTGTAATATCGCGATCCTTTCGAATATTATCAATAGATTCTTGTAAATATTTATCAATGTCCTTCATCTTGTTGTATCCCTGTCATTGTCAAGATTGTTACCAATCCTGGAACATTTTTCTTAACATAGACACCTGTAAATAAAGTGTCTGTTCTGCCTCCGACATAAGACATTGCAGCGTCTAAATGCTTGCTAATTTCAGGATCAGAAGCAAGTTCTTCAGTCAATACCAATAGCATCGTTCCAGTTTTAGGCTTCCCCTTTGGCGGAGCGCATGGAGATCTTTGAAGACAATTTTGAAAAATTTGTGCTCCAAGATTTGGATCCTTTGGATCTCTAATAATCGTAGAACCAAGAAAAATTCTCCCATCTTGTTTTAAAGTTCTTTCAAGATCTTTTGAATCAAAAGTTTGAATTGGGGAATTCTCTGAGGACAATTTTAAAATTTGATTAAACAATTTAGAAAAAGTCTTGTTCGCAACTGGAAACATGTTTAACATTCCAACTTTGCCACGAAGTAATTCTATTTGCCTTTCATTATCAACTACGATATGAGGATAAGATCCGACATCATTTATTAGAGATAATGCATTCTTTGCTATTGTTGGATTTAACAATTCTTGTGACGAAGGCCAAGATACTATATAAACAACTTTTCCTCCGGCCTGCACAGAAGCCAAATACCTCTCAAATATTTTGTGAAGAGACGCACATGCACTGCCCGTTCCTCCACCTCCACCTGCTAGAACAAACAGCCAATCTACTTTTCCAAGTTTTGTTCTCAGGGCATCTTCAACAACAGCACCATTATTTTCAAAAACAGTTTTTCCATAAGAAACATCTTTTGCAACACCATCTGCATTTGGTATAAGAACCAAATGTTTAGAATCAACGCCGGCTGGCTGATCCTTTTCAGTGGTATTTACTAAAATGGTTTTGTTGTAACCTAGATCTAAAAAGGCTTTTGCCATTTTTCCGCCACCTCCTCCAACTCCTACAAAAGCGCAATTCAAAGAAGAGGCTGCAGTATTTTCTGGCAACTGCTCTTCGTGTTTTACTTCAGCTGACTCACTATAATGCTCTACAAAATCAAAATCATCTGCAAAGTCATCTTCTATAGGTTGCTGAACGTTTTCTTCTTCAGACATAATTTATCTCCTTTATATGTAATAAATAGAATTATTTTATATTTTTCCTTTATTCCATTCCAACTTAAACTTGTGATAACGAACCCTCATTTTGTTCAAATTGTTAACAACTTGTTTAGTGTTTAAGCCAGTTAACTCTCTCAAATAGAGATAAATTGCCTTTTTGTTAAAAATTTCAATATCATTAGAGTTTTCCAAAAGTATTTTTATTGCTTCTAATACTTTTCTTTCATTAGCTCTAAGATTTTCTTGACTCCAAAAATCAATTCGTTGTAAAAGATGAAGCCAGAATTCTTTTTCTTCTCTGTCGCGGATATATTTTTCTTCAGTAGTGACATAGACATGTTCTAAACTCTTCGACAAATCATCAAATTGAATTTCTCTTTTGTTTTTTTGTTGGTTCTTCTTAACTTTGTGAATAAACCAATTTTTTGTTATAACGCTGAAATATGAAAAGGCTTTTGATCCTTTGGAGGAATCATATTTGTCCAAAATTGTTGTTAACCATATTTTGCATTCTTCTCGTAAGAGATCTATATTGGGAAGAGTAGAAAATTTATATGTATAAACAATCTTGTCCACCATTTCGTTAAACGCGGGCTGTATAAAAACTATATATAATTCCGTTCTTTCGCTTAAGTTACTAGATTGGGCATAACGAATTATTGCCTCTTCATGCACTTTTGTAAAATAATATTTTTTTGATTTACCCTTCTTCTTTTTCATCTTCACCCTCCTCAACCAAATATTCTGTTTCTTCATCAGTTAAAATGTACATTTCACCATAATTTTTAATTTCCTCTACGACTTGTCGAGAGTGTTGAACTAAATGCTCTAAAACTGGTTCGCCATAAAACGTTTCTAGTTCATATATTGCATTAAGGTGGTTTGAAAAATTATCAAGAATATTTAATAAATCATCGCTATTTTCAGAAATAAAAAGTAATTTTGTTAATATACCTTTAATATACCATAGCAATAATAGATTAATTACTACAGACAATGTTAGAAAAAAATAAATCATGGTTTATATTCTTTTAACCTCAACTTTTCTTTTTCTTTTTTAACTTCCTCTTTAGTTTCTTCAATGTGAGTTTTTACAACTTCACCAACTTTTTTTTCCTTTTTCAACTTCTTCAAGTTTACAGGAAATAGGGGCAGTTTTCTTAAACAATCTTTTTCCCCACATTTTTCACACACATCTATAACTTCTCTCATTAAATGGCGAGCCATAAACATCTCTTCGCAAGATTCACACTTATAAAGATATTTAGGCATTATTAAAAGTCTTCTTCTCTGGGCATAATTTTTTCTTTTTCTTCTTCTTCCTTTTCGGCAAAACGAAGCACTGGTGGGTTTTTTATAACTAAAACTCCTTCAGCATCCACAGACAAATCGAACTCCCTCAACATTTCAACTATATCACTTTGTTCCATAAGCGATTTTTGTAATGCCATCATTAAGGCTCCCATTGCTTGATTAGATAATTTCATATTATTTCTCCTTTTTTCCTCTAATGTTTGGGTAATTAGCTACAAACCAATCACAAGTCTTTTGTAAAGATTCTTCAAATTCTGTATATTTTTCTTTTTCCCATCCTAAAGACAACAATTTTGAATTATCAGATGGTTTTCTGTATTGTCCCATAGGTTTTGTTGTATCCCAAATTATTTCATTTTCGTAACCAATCATTTCTGCTATAGTTTCTGCTACATATTTGATAGAATATTCTCCTGTATTTCCAATATTAATTGTTGAAGCATCATCATAATTTTCTAACAAAAACAGAATTATTTTTGCTGCGTCACCGACATAAGTAAACTCTCTTAATGGTTCTCCATTGCCCCATAGAACGACATTTTCGCTATTCTGCTTTCCTTCATATATTTTTCTAATAATCGCTGGGATGACATGAGAGTTTTCTAAATCAAAATTATCATTCTCGCCAAACATATTATTAGGAGTGGCTGTGATAAAATTGCAATCATACTGTTGTCGATATGTTTTAGTTTGAATGTCTAACATTCTTTTAGCATATGCATACCCATAATTTGAGAAATGCGGAGGTCCAGAATGAATTTGCTCTTCAGTCAAAGGATAAGTAGCTTCAGCTGGATATATACATGTACTCAGGAGTGATAACGCCTTTTTAACATTAAACTTTCTAGCCATCTCCAAAACATTAGTATTTATCATTATGTTGTCGTGATAAAAAGATCCTAAATTATTCATATTAACTTTTACCCCGCCGACGCGGGCAGCCCCATGAATAACATATTCTGGATTATAAAACCTAAACAAAGATTCACACTCAGCTTGAGATTTTAAATCGCAATCTTTGGAAGAAATATACGTAGCTTCTGGCAAAATCTTTTTAATTGCTTTGCCAACCATTCCGGTGCCGCCTGTAACAAGAACGTTATTCATGCTATAAACCCATTGAAATAGTTATTAGAATTTATATTTTTGTCATCAATGAAAAGATCATAATAAGGTTTACCTAGCTTAAGATCGTGATGTTTAGCGCCCCATTCTTTTAATTGTTTTTCTGTCAATTCTCGCCAATCTATTCCTGTTAAACTTCCACGAGCAGTCCAATAAACTATTGTATGCCCTTCGTCATATAAATTGTTTATTTTGTTGATCCTTTCCATCATTGGGACAGCCTTATTATAATCTCTAGATTCTTCAGGTGTGTTGCATATTGTTTCGTCTATGTCAACATATATGACCATTGTATCAGATTTATTAGACAATTTTAATCTCCCTTTTGAAGTCTATGGCTATCGCTATCAAAATGTTCTGTAGAGAACTCAAATAGTTCTGAATCTTCCAACGCAATCATTTGATGTCTTAGTCCTGTATATATGTAAAAATTTTCACCTGCATTGAGAACTAATTCTTCAGCTTTTTCTATGTCATCCTGATCTGAATATTTGACAAGAAGTTTACCAGATTGTAAATAAAAAACCTCATCTTTTAATTCGTGAAAATGCCATGAACATCTTTTTCCTTTGTTAAAAAATAAGAGCTTTCCACAATATTCAGGCTTGTTTACAATCCACCTTTCATATCCCCACCCCTTTTCAACAAACTTCATTTCTGGAGTTTTATTCAATCCTGACATTTCTTTCTCCCATAAGCCAATAACATTTTTTCTTTTGAGAATCGAATTAGCTTCCTATCCTTCGTATTTCTCTGATCTCGATCTTTCCATTTCAAAAAATCAGGCAACAAAGAAACTACTTTTGGTACTATCTCTAACCATGGTTTGTTCCACACAAAAGGAAGCTGATAAAACAACTCGCAATCAGCATCTTCAAAATCATTAATTAACATGGCGTCTCTGAGAGATTTTCTTGTAAAAGGTTTAACATGAGTGTAATCATCCCAAAAATATTCATGTTGGCTTTTCCAATCTGGTGTCAAGGCTACGAACAAGCCTCCTGGCTTAAGCACTCTTAATGCATTTTTTAAAAAGTTCTCTGTATTAAAAACATGCTCCAATACTGATTTGCTGTATACAAAGTCAAAAGAATTATCAGGATAAGGAATGTCTTCGTTTTCCAAATTGCATTCTCTAAAATCAAAATCCACTCCTTCGACACGTAAATCCACTCCGTAACATTCCAAACCGTTTTCAGCAAAGTATTTTAGATTTGTACCTTTGTTACATCCAATGTCTAATATCTTTAAAGAGTCTCCTCCATCCTTAAAAAAACGATTATATATGTAATCGCAAAATTGTTTTGGATATGTGTTGTTCTCATCCTGTGGGTATATTATTTCAGTGTATTTTGTCATTTTATAATCCTTTTATTAGCCATCCGCCGTCTACGTAAATGTCTTGCCCTGTTATATAACTGGAAGCATCAGACGCCAAGAATACAGTAATTCCAATTAAATCTGATGGCTTTCCCCATCTTTGTAGAACAGTTTTATTTTTTCTTTCTTCATAAGTTTTTGGGTCTGACCAGCTTTTTTTTGTCATATTTGTTTTCATATAACCAGGCCCGACATTATTAACTCTTATATTGTGTTTTCCTAGATCATAAGCTAAAGATTTTGTAAGTTGTTTTAGGCCGCCTTTCATAGTGATATAAGCAGGGTTATCTGGAAAAGCAAGCTCAGAATTCAAACTTGTTATATTGATAATGGAACCATTTGATTTTTTCTTCATTTCCTCTGCAACCATTTTACTTAAAATATATGGCGCTTTCAAGTCAACATTGTAAGTTTTTTCCCAAACTTCATCAGAGTACCCGCCATAAGTCACTCCAGCATTGTTAACTAATATATCAATTGTACCATACTTACTGACAATATATTCAATTATTTTTTCTAAACTTTCTTTATTTGTTATATCGCATTCTATAAAATTATCATTATTCTCGCCAGGTTTAATATCTAAATTAAATACAACAGCTCCGTAATCTCTAAACCCGTTTGCTATTGCGGCGCCATTTCCGCCACTAGCTCCAGTTACAATAGCAACTTTATCTTCTAATGAGAATATATTATCAATCATAATTCTTCTACTATCTCAACTAAGGAGCCATCTGGATCTTTGCAAAATGTTACTTTTGCAAAACCATCAGGAGAATGTTGTGGTGGACTATTAAAACTTACATCGTTCTGTTTTAGAAGTTCATAAGTCTCGTCTAAATTTTCAACTGTTAAGGCTATATGTGAGCAGCCAATTTGTGTAATCTTTCTTGTCATGTCTGGTTCTTCAGGATGAGAATCGTAATGTAATAACTCAACCATATCACCATTTTCCAATGACATTTTTACAGTTCTGACGACTACATCTTTTAAGTCTGAAAAATTATTAATATATTCTCCAGATTCAATCATATCCTTCTTCACTTCAAAACCCAATAAGTCTCTATAAAACTTTAGAGACTCTTCCATATTGCTAACCACAATTCCAGTATGTCTTACGTTCAATACCATTATCTTATTACCATCCTGTTCATTCGAACTTCTTCTGCAATCATTCCTGAATCGAAAGATATCGTGTGAACTATAAATCTAGCTACTTCTTCCGGATCTAAGAAAGTACTAAAGTCTTGTCTCTTGTCATGTCTAGCCATTTCTGTTTGCGTTGAACCAGGAGAAAAACAAAATGCGCGAACATTATATTCTTTTAGTTCTTGAAACAAAGAACGAGTCAATCCCAAAAGCGCATGTTTTGTAGAACAATATATACCTGTCTCTCCAGAACCATTGTAAGCAGATGAAGAGGCAATATTAATTATACGACCCCACTTTTGCTCTTTCATGTTTCTGGCAAAATGTTGAGAGAGGATAAACGGGGCTCTGACATTTAGTGCAAAACTCTGATCATAATCGCCAATACTAGATTCTAATATTGATTTTATTTTAAAGACTCCTGCACAATTGATGAGTATATCTGCATTTCCTACTTCACGTACAGATTGTTCCATTAAATTTTCCAAAAAGGAATCTGAAGTCAGGTCTCCTGCCAAACAGTATGAGTCGGTTTCCTGTGCTACGCTCTTTAGTTTTTCTTCGTCGCGACCGGTTAACACTAATCTGCAACCAGCCCGATGCAACAAAATTGCTATTTCTTTTCCAATGCCGCCAGTTGCTCCAGTGACTAAAGCAACTTTGCCATTTAGACAGCTCATTATAAAGTGTCCACTTTCCTAAGCTTTAAAGCTATAGCTTTCTCGCTATCATATACAACTTTTTCACTGCTTCCCAAAGACTTCTCAATATCTCTGATATATTTAACAAGCTTGCTTAAACCTCCAAGCTCCAAAGAGGCTGATTGATCGGAGCCGTACATAGCACGATCCAAAGTAATGTGTCTTTCAACTGAAGTGGCTCCCAAAGCAGCAGCTGCACAGCTAACTATAACTCCAGATTCATGACCACTGTATCCAACATCGCATTTAAATGTGTCTTTTAGAGTTTTCATAACTCTTAGATTGGCATCCTCAACTTGCATTGGATAAGTACTATTGCAGTGCATAAGTTCATATGAACATCCAGCAGCTTCAAAAATTTTCACAGCCTTTTCAATTTGTTCCATAGTACTCATTCCAGTGGATATAAAAGTGTGCTTTCCTTCTTCTGCTATCATCTCTAATATTTGACGATCAGTAAGCATTGCCGAAGCAACCTTATTATATTTTAAATTATATTGTCTCAAAAATAATTGACTTTCTACATCCCACGCCGAAGCAAACCACTCAATACCTTTCTTTTTGCAATGTGCATCAATTACATCATATTCTTTTCTTGCAAATTCTAAGCCTTGTTTTTGTTGTCTATTGGTTGTGCCCCATGGACTTTCTCGAGGGCGATCTAAATCTTCTGCAGAATATACCAAATCAATTGTTCGTTTTTGAAATTTAACCGCATCACACCCTGCCCGGGCAGCGCCATTGATTAATTTCTTAACCAATTTTAAATCTCCATTATGATTAATCCCGATCTCAGCAATTACAAAAGTTTTCACTTGTTCCTCCATTTATTTAAGTGTTTCAAAAGAATATTATCTTCTTCTATGGCATATTTTAACATATCAAAGTGTACTTGTAAATCAATATCAATAATTTCATCACAAATATATGCATATATTTTGTTGCCAAAGGTATGATCTGCTCTTACGCATTCTTGTTTCAATATATCTATGTGACCATTAGCTTCATAAGTTTGCGGAAAAAATTGTCTTGGTAAATTATTATATTTTTCAATGCCATCATAATCATCAAAAAATCCCTCGCAATAATTATTTTTAATTTTAAACAACTTATAAGGAGTGCTGCTTGTTTCATTAACTGTTCTCAAGGAAGATAATTCATTTTTATTTTCAAAGTAGATTTTGATAGCATCCTCCATAACAGACAATGACCTCAAAGGAGTAGTTGGTCTCATCAAAGCAATTTCTTCTACGTCAATATTATCAAAAAAATGATTTAAAAATTCCTTATCAGGAGATAAATCTCCAGCGAACTCTTTAGGTCTCATAAACGGCACCTCTGCTCCATATGCTCTAGCAATTTCTGCTATTTCTTCACAGTCTGTACTAACGACTGTTCGACTGACGTTTTGGCATAAGTTACAAGCTGCAATAGAATATGCTATAAGTGG
>Ga0208011_1000096_pt1 | contig 41224 bp, 39 predicted proteins | sample 7_EtaG_FD_184080 | JGI IMG/M metagenome (GOLD analysis project Ga0208011, IMG submission 184080) | Marine viral communities from the Subarctic Pacific Ocean - 7_ETSP_OMZ_AT15161 metaG (SPAdes) (version 2) | ecosystem: Environmental > Aquatic > Marine > Oceanic | place: Pacific Ocean | collected...
CCCTATGATCCGCTTGATAACGCAGGCTACCAACAACTTAAAGTGGGCGACTACGTATCGGTTACCGGCACCATTCAGCGTGGCTTTTTTGACCACAAAATCCTGAAAGCCACGTCCGTCACTACTTTTTTTGACGGCTCAAAGCCTCGTACAACACCACAATTCTCGACGGATCCTAATCTCTAACGGGTCCTGATTACAGTAAAAGTGGGCTGCATGGAGCGGCCCATTTTTTTGTGCGGAAACGAAAAAACAAAACTGAAATCAGATACATATTTCCTAAAAAATCACACAGGCAATTTCAACTTAGAGCAGTTTATAAAATGTTGTACCTGACCCCATTTATCTATAGGTCAATCTGACTATACAGAGTGTCTACAAGTCGTGGGGACCTCGGGAAGCTAACGCCGCCAACACAGGCAGCCGAAGCGCAGCATAGGCTGTCCAGTGCAATTCGCTTTTTGCATTGCACGATTGTGCTTGGCCTTGTTAGCAAGACACAAGGTCGACATACCTGACAGTATCGAAATAATAAGAGAATGCGCTTTTCATAGTATCTTTAATTTCCCGACTAGAGTGCGCGGATAAAAATTGTATAGTCGCTCCATCAGCTCCAATTTCAATCTCTCTTGCATCCTCTAATTCTTCAGATATTACACCTGCAATTATCGCCACTACATGCTGATAATCGTTCTCTTCACAATCAAGGGTTTGTCTGAGTAAGAATTTGTGTTTTTGCATGAAGTTACTCCGTATGTACAATTATCGTATGACTCTTTGCCTCATCTGATTATTGGATCACAGGGAAATAGCTTTTTCTGCTTTATTTTTCAGACACTGCTAACACGAAATACTCATCATTTTGAGTACTTGCCTTGACCATGATATTTCATTATGTAATCTGTGGCTGCTAACCTAAATTCGACCATTTCATCCCTTTTAGACATCATCCCCATTGCAATTTTGTCCAAGTAGGTCTTCACACCTCTAGGGCCATCCACTTCAGGGCGAGAGTTATTGAGTGCACCCTTATACTGCTCAGGTAAAATGCCGCTATTGCGGGCAAAAGCCTTGGAGGTTTCATTGCCCATTGAAGCGCCTTCTATATCCTCCAAAACTAATTGATAGATAATTTCAATGTTTTTTTCGTTTACGCAGATATCATGCCCACATTTGTGACCCTTCAATGTAGCTGGAGATAATGAAACTACTTGTTCTTTGCCTCTTTTCCAGAATTTCCACGATTTTTTATTTAGTGCTTCAACTTCAGACATGATATGGGTGAACGTGGACGATGGCCCAATTGTAAACCACCACTGACCCCCAGGATGGTTTCCGTTCCCCGCAAAACAATCATTGTCTTGGAACGGATTATCTCCTTTAGCCCAAGGGGCTAATGGCAATCTAATATCTTGTTCCGGCATCGATACCACTCCTTGATATTTATCATTCTCAAATTTCACATCAAGAGAGTGTTGTGTCTCAGAATCTACAACTGTAAATCCTGATTTATGAACTACATAGTTTTTACTCATTCGTACTCCGAGTGGTTGATGTGCTAACGCCAGTATATGCGGCGGCTGGAATGTAGGGAGCAACGACCGAAATGGAAGCCGTCCAAGCCGCGAAGCGGCGCCATAATACCTTTGTTAGGCTTCTCACGTGAATGTGACATGTCCTACCTCCCCGTATGGCCCTTTCCATTTCTTTGAAAGGAGCAGTTCCAATCTTTGGCTATACAGATTAAAAACATCGTTGTATGCCCTCCAGAAGTCGGGCGTCACCGTTCGTTCTATCGACTCCCTATCTATAGAAGTAGCGCAAGGGTAACGAGCCCAAGAATTCACGCCCACCTCCAGGGTTTCAAATACATGTAGAGTCCGCTTAGGCGAGGGCACTTTCCTGCATTTCTTCTGGAGCTTGCTTAAGCTATGCCCATTCAATAAGTGGCGAGACAGCTTTCCACCTTCGATAAAATGCGGGTTTTCATATATAAGGAACGCCTTTATGAGGTTTTCCAGAGCGAATGCTGCCAACAAGAATACAGATCGATTTGAAGTTGGTCTTGTAATGCATTCCACACCGTCGCTGTAGCTCACCGCGCCTTGTGGCATGTTGTGCAAAGCGTGCGCATTTTCGTGCATGAGCTTAGCCACCTCATACCAATTTAGAGGATGGGCCGCATTCGCAAATTTCTTGTGCTCGGGCTTTTCCATACCTACGCCTAACACCGTGCTTTGCGGAAAATTTGGCGCGTAGAGACAAATTTATCTAGCAACAGCACCTTGTTATGCGTAACTAAAAGAATTTTCATAATAAACTAGTATGTGTAGCGGGTATGCCCCGCTGTAGGGCATACATCGCGGGCTACTGACTGAGGCCAAGTGCTGTATTGGCTTTCCAATTTCTCACGGTTCTTCTGGTATGTCTTAGGGTGTGAGTGATTCACCGCAAAGCCCTGCATCTTCTCTGCAAGACCTGTAAAGCGATTCATGTTATATCCCATGTCCTCGCACCAGAATAGCTTTGCCAGACTTCCCTGCGCATCGTTAACCTTAGCTTCATGCATGGCGTAGAACTTATTTAGCCTTAGATTCTCTTCATCCTCTTTGGCCTGCCTGACATACTGCTGTGTAAGTTTGTTGTCCACCCATGCTGCGTACCCTGTAGAGGAAAAGGTGAATACACCGTCATCAGGAAAGGTGAGTGTCACCTCTTTAGTACGCAGCATGGTATCAAGGGGCGTGGCGCTGCCTTGTGTACCCTCTTCGTTGATGTGGTAATTAATCCAGCCACTCCCACACTTCACATCTGCTTGCAACACTACTCCATTTGCATTCACCCTCTCTGCCCCCATACTCACATCTTTGTTCTTCTGACACACTTTTAAAGTGGTCGGTATGTTGAAAGTGAACATATGGAGCTCAAGGTTAGAGTTAGCTTTCTCCGTTTTATTCTCAGCAGCCACCATTAAAGTGACATAAGGGGCCACCATCCAGTTGGAATAGCCGCCGGCCATTATTCCTGCAATATCGTCTGAGCCCAATGCATCCCCCCACTCAACAGGGATCAAGGTCTCTTGCTTACTTACTTTCTCCTCACTCACTTGAGAATTAATTAAATTATGAACCTGTCCTATAATAAAACTTCCTATGGCGAACGCTAAACAGAACTCAAAAATAAACATTTTTCTGTTGTTTTTTAAAAATTCCTCCTTTTCCTCTCCCTCGAGACCAAAAGATTTTACAATTACAGATTTCATCAAAACTCCTCAATTTGTACGTTTAACGCATAACGCCTGCATAAATGGCGCCCGACTAGGGCGTCCGGTGGAGGCCCATCGGGCCGTAACGAATTTAATGCACTGGTTATGTGGCTAGATATAGAAGGCTATGCCTACGGCCGCAAAAACCATGACCTTAATGATTAACTCTACGACGGAACGCTTCCATATCGCCTTAGAACCTTCCGGATTTGACCACTCGCCTGGAGCTTCATCATCCAAGGTAACGAGATGGCCCAGAGCAGCCCAACCAGAAAAAGCTAAAGCAGGCGCAGCAAAATATTTGGCTAGGGAATGGTGGCCCATAAACATAACCACCGAAGCAGCCAAAATCGAGGTCAAAAACATCCCTATAACAATGCGTTGTGCCATTCAAACATTTCCGTTGGTACTGCCCACATAACGCTTGCAGCATGCGCGCCCATGGAATGGAGCCAAAGGCGCAATGTAATGGGCGTCGAATGCCTGCACTGGTTATGCGAGACCATCGTCAACCTGATAGTCCGGGAGGATTCCCCAGTTATCCTCAAATTCAGCAACATCCTTGATATTGAGAATCGCCTGCGGAGAAGTTCCGCCCCCCGGACGGCGATAGTCGTGCCTCTCCATAAAAGCCGAGTACCGGGCGACCATCTTCTGTTGTATGTCGCGTTCAGTGCAGATGAAAAATCTTGCACCGCTGATTCCCGAATCACCCAGCCGCACCAAAATCCAGACTAAATTCGGATGTTTAAGTGGTTTGAGTGAACCAATTGTTTGACGATTATCTTCGTCGATACTGTGGTCACACCATTTATCAATTGAGGACTGAACCAACGCACCCTTGGTACTCGCTTTAACCTGAACAGGAAATGACTTGAGAGATTCAGAGTGAACCGCTGTGACATCAAATCCGGGCACGTTTCCAGAGTAAGGAGAAGCATAATAGCCAAGCGTTCCCAGTACTGCAGACACTAGGTGTTCCCCAACCTGTCCCGTTAATTTATTCGATACACCCGATGCCATACTCTCAAATATTCCTTAGCGCATAACGCCGCCAGCATGGGCGGCAAACCGCAGGTTTGACGTCCAGCGAAGCGGCTTGCCTCCTTGTTATGCATCCGACCCAGCCAAAGCTTCATACAGCTTTCTTGTGCAAGGACTCGTAACCAGCCGCGAAGCCATAGACAACAATTCGACCGATATAATATCGATTTCCAAGTGAGGGTCTAAAGGAATTTGGCTAAGGCGAGCGCCTTCACTACCGCCCATCTTTATCTTAGGATCTTGATCAAACGGGCGTTCAACGGTACAGAGAGTAGCGACGTCACTCAGTAGTTTGTGTGCTGGCTTCTTTGGGGCAGAGGTGAAGTGAGATCCACCACGTACATTTCGAACAAACTGGATTATGTCGCGCCTGCACGCTGTTTTATTACGATGCGCGATCACATTTTGTTTGAGGAACACTTGGTGGTTCCATTTAACGTCAGCCCCGCGACTCAAGCGATCCAAGTAATCTTTCTTCGGCTCCGAGTCGACCATGATTAATCCCGCGGGGACAGTAGGTTTACTAGCTATATTCGAGGGCGGGGCAACAAACGTATGCACTTTATTGGCTAAGCTATACTCTATCGCTTGCTTTTGGTTCGGCGCAAGCAAATAGAACTTTTCTTGTATGAGAGGTTGGACTACGGAAATTTTGCCGTCAATCAGCAGCGTTGCTAGAGATGTAGCAACTGACCTCAGTGAACTATTGTCGAGATGCACATCAGACAGACGGCGTTCCAGCATTCGCAGTTCCTCAACGACAAACGCCAACTGCCTTGCGTCGACACTTGATCTAGGTTCCATAACATTTGTATATCGCGCACGCGCGCTTTGCCAAATCTGATATTCGGCACCTTTTGATAACGGATTGATACAGAATAGAAAATTGAGACATATCCGATTCCCTTCTGAATAAAGCGAGTTTTTCCTATTATCTAAAATAATAGGATCTCATTATCTTTTCTCTCGAACCTGCAACAACCTGTTTTATTTATATTATTTTTTTCGGTTTGCATGATAACGCGCATTAACCGAGTATAAACCGAGAGGGAGATTTAACAACACCTCGATATCCTGTATACAAAAACAGCATATCGAGCGCGCATACCCATTTGAGATAGATGGCGCCTGAAGCCGGGGCCAAACCGGCACGAGGGTTATTTCCTAGGGATTTTCAGTGCAGCTTATCTTTCGACCACCACCTACCAGAAGTACGCGATCATCAACAAAATTTGGACTTAATAGAGACTTAAACTGAGAAACAAAAAAGGCCCGCTATGTGGCGAGCCTTTTAACTTCTTGTTTTTAAATAAATTTGGTCGGGACGACAGGATTTGAACCTGTGACCACTACACCCCCAGTGTAGTGCGCTACCAGACTGCGCTACGCCCCGAAGAGGAAGGCGCACATAATACCGGATGCACCCCACAATTCAAGAATAAAATCAGGCCTTCAGGACCTGTAACAGGTCTTCCAGCTCGCCGACTGTCTGGTCGATCAACTGTTTCACCTGCGTGGCCTCTTCCTTGGCATCCTCACCGGTCATGCGCTGACGGGCACCGCCAATGGTAAAACCCTGCTCATAGAGCAATGAACGAATCTGCCGGATCAGGATGACATCCTGGCGCTGATAGTAGCGGCGATTACCACGGCGTTTTACCGGGCTGAGAGTGGGAAACTCCTGCTCCCAGTAACGAAGCACATGGGGTTTGACATCGCAGAGTTCACTGACTTCACCGATGGTAAAGTAACGCTTGCCGGGAATGGCCGGCAACTGATCGTTATTGCTCGGTTCCAGCATAGCTTTCTACTCTCGCTTTAAGTTTTTGTCCGGGTTTGAACGTCACTACTCGTCTGGCAGAAATGGGGATCTCTTCACCGGTTTTTGGATTGCGACCGGGGCGGGTTTTTTTGTCGCGCAGTTCAAAGTTACCAAAGCCTGATAGTTTGACCTGTTCGTTTTTCTCAAGGGCGGTTCGGATCTCTTCAAAAAACGATTCGACGATTTCCTTGGCCTCGCGTTTGTTCAAACCCAGGTCTTCGAAAAGCATTTCTGCAAGGTCGGCTTTGGTAAGTGCTGACATAACTCGCTTAACCCCTGAGACTCGCTGAATGTTGTTCTTTTATGGCGCTGACCACTTGATCCACAGCCACCGTTATTTCTTCTTCGGTAAGAGTGCGCGAACTCTCTCTAAAGGTCAAGCCAACTGCAATACTTTTTCTATTGATTTCAACACCTTTCCCTTGGTAGACGTCAAATATCTTTAAGTCAACGAGGTAACAACCCGCCGCCTCTCGAATGGTTTCACAGAGTGTGCTGGCAGAAAGGTCCCGATCCACAATCACCGCCAGGTCGCGGCGGACTTCCGGGAACCGGCTGACACCCCGAAAAGCGGGCAGCTCACCCTCGACCACAGCACCCAGGGCAAGCTCAAAGACATACACCGGCTGGGATATATCCAGCAGCTTCTGAACACGCGGGTGCAGCAGACCGATATACCCTACCGGCTCACCATTTCGCTCAATGGCGGCACATTGTCCGGGGTGCAGCGCGGGATGTGCAGCAGGCACAAAGCGGTACTGATCAAACACATGGTTCTGCTTGAGGAGCGCTTCCACATCGGATTTGATATCAAAAAAATCCACCAGATCACGCGGGTTTGACCAGCGTTCCGGCAAACGGGTGCCGGTGACGGCACCGGCAATCATGGATTCCTGCTTCACGCCACCCGCTTCGGGCATGAAGCTCAATCCGGACTCAAAAATCCTGACACGGGATTGCTGGCGATTGAGGTTGCGGCGTACGGCCGGTAGCAGACCGGACCAGAGGGTGGTTCTCATCACCGACATATCACTGGCGATGGGGTTGGCCAGTGCGACACCCTCTATGTCTGGAAGCAGGTGTTTCTGGACGTCAGGATCGACAAAACAGTAGGTAATGGCTTCGCGGTAGCCCCGGGCAACCAGCTGCTGGCGCAACAATGACAAACCGGTGCGGGTTTCGCGACAGACTTCAATCGGCAGACTGGCGCTGATCGTAGCGGTCGGCAAGCGGTTGTAGCCGAAGATGCGGGCCACTTCCTCAATCAGATCCACTTCAATCGCAATATCGAAGCGCCAGCTGGGAACCCTGCAGCGCCAACCGTCTTCATCCTCGGCAAGAATTTCCAGACCGAGACGCTGTAACATGCCGCTAACCAGCCCGGCATCCAGTGACAGACTCAACTGCTGTTGCAGTTTGCGCCGGGTCAGCCTCACCTCCCCGGATCGGGGCAAGTGCGCTTCTGACTCGGCCACAGTTACCGGACCGGCCTGCCCCCCGACAATGTTCAGCAGCAGTGCGGTGGCACGCTCAATCACAAGAGACTGCAACTGCCAGTCAACGCCGCGCTCGAAGCGGTGGGATGAATCGGTATGGAGCCCGTAATTGCGTGGGCGACCGGCAATCGCCAGCGGATCAAAATAGGCGCTTTCTAGAAAAATATCCCGGGTATCCGCCGTGACGGCAGACAGTTTGCCGCCCATGATTCCGGCGATAGCCAGCGGTTTTTGGTGATCGGCAATCACCAGTGTGTCGTCGTTCAATGTGGCCTTGGAACCGTCCAGCAATTCGAGTGACTCACCCTGCTCCGCCATGCGCACCCGAATACCACCGTCCAGCGTGGCAAGATCAAAGGCGTGCATCGGTTGACCCAGCTCGAGCATCACATAGTTGGTCACATCGACCACCGGGTCGATACTGCGAATACCGCTGCGGCGCAGTTTTTCCTGCAGCCACAGGGGAGACGGGGCAGCCAGATTGACGCCGCGAATCACCCGACCGACATAACGGGGACAGGCAGCGGAGGCGTCCAGTACGACGGGCAAATGGTCGTCGACCGTGGCCGATACCGGATCAAGGGAAGGCCCGGCCACCGCAACCGTATTTAATACGCCCACCTCGCGGGCCAGACCCCGAATACTCAGACAATCGCCGCGATTGGGGGTTAAGTCGACCTCGATCAATTGATCATTGAGGCTCAGATAGTCGCGCAGATCCGCACCCGCTGGCGCATCGGAGGGCAGCTCCCACAACCCGGAACCATCACCGCCTAAACCAATTTCATCCTGACCGCAGAGCATACCGAAGGACTCCACGTCCCGCAGTTTGGCTTTACGTATTTTCATGTCGCCGGGCAACGTGGCACCCACCGTTGCGAAGGGCACTTTCAGACCCTGGCGGGCATTGGGTGCGCCACAAACTACCTGGACCGTTTCACCGGCAGCGCCGGTCACCTGACAGACTCGCAATTTATCGGCATTGGGGTGTGGATCCACCGCGCCAATTTCACCGACCACCACGCCATCGAACGCCGGGGCCACGGCGTCAACCGCATCCACTTCGAGACCCGCCATGGTCAGCTGAGCAACCAACTCTGCCGTGTCAATACTCGGACTAACCCACTCACGCAACCAGGATTCACTGAATTTCATTGCTCACCAAATCAAATTATTTACTTTATATAAATAATGTATCTATTTGTTTTAAAACTGTTTTAGAAACTGAATTTCGTTATCAAAAAACAGGCGAAGGTCATTGACCCCGTAGCGCAGCATCGCCAGCCGCTCGACGCCCATACCGAAGGCAAAACCGGAATATTTCTCGGCATCAATGCCACAATGACCGAACACATTGGGATGCACCATGCCGCAACCCATCACCTCCAGCCACCCGGTATTCTTGCAGATGCGGCAACCGGCACCGCGACAGTTAGTGCACTGGATATCTACCTCGGCAGAGGGTTCAGTAAACGGGAAATAGGACGGGCGGAAGCGCACCGGCAGGTCCGCCTCAAAAAAGGCTTTCAAAAACTGATCGATGGTTCCCCTGAGGTCCGCCATGCTGACATCGCGATCCACCACCAGACCTTCCACCTGATGAAACATCGGGGTGTGGGTCAGATCGGAATCGCAACGGTAGACGCGCCCGGGACAGATAATGCGGATAGGGGGTTCCTGCGTCTTCATGGTACGAATCTGCACCGGTGAGGTATGGGTGCGCAACACGGTATTTTCCGTCACATAAAAAGTGTCGTGCATGGCTCTGGCCGGATGGTGTGATGGAATATTCAGGGCTTCGAAGTTGTGATAATCATCTTCAATCTCGGGGCCCTCTTCCACGCTGTAACCAACCCGGCTGAAGAAAGACTCAATCCGCTCCATGGTATGGGTAATCAGGTGCAGTCCGCCGCTGTCCTCACCGCGACCGGGCAGTGTCACATCCAGTGCTTCGCTGGCCAGCCTGGCCTCCAGATCCGCATTTTCCAGATCATTGCGATGGCGATTGATCTGACTCTGGAGCTGCTCTTTTACTTCATTAATTTTCGCACCCGCTGCGGGGCGCTCTTCAGCCGAGAGTTTGCCCAACCCTTTTAACAGATCCGTCAGCCTGCCTTTCTTGCCAAGATATTCGACCCGCACCTGATCCAGTGCTGCCAAATCCTGTGCCTGCTCTATGGCCTGCTGCGCCTCACGGGCCAGAAGCTCAAGGGTTTCCATGCTCACAACCTTATCAAGCGGTTCATATCAAAAACAAAAAAGGGAAAGAGCTGCGGCCCTTTCCCCTTTCAATCTGCATTATTTGATGCCGAAAAAACCCCGGCACAAATATATCAAGCCAGGGCAGCCTTCGCCTGTTCTGCGACAGCAGCAAATGCCGCTTTATCGTGAACAGCAAGGTCAGCCAACACACGGCGATCCAGCTCAATATTGGCTTTCTTCAGTCCAGCGATCAGGCGGCTGTAGCTGATACCCTCAGCGCGTGATTGCGCATTGATCCGGGTAATCCACAGAGCGCGAAAGGTACGCTTTTTGACACGGCGGTCACGGTAGGCGTACTGACCTGCCTTGGTGACAGCCTGTTTGGCAACGCGAAATATACGACTGCGAGCACCGTAGTAACCCTTTGCAGCCTTCAGAATTTTCTTGTGGCGACGGTGTGCGACAACACCTCTTTTTACACGTGACATATCAATATCCTCTCAAATAATCGGTTAATCAGGAGCGCAACATACGATCGACCAGGGGCGAATCAGAACCGTTCATGGTGCTGGTGCCACGCAGGTGACGCTTACGCTTCTGCGACATTTTTGTGAGGATGTGACTTCTGTTGGCGTGTTTGTGCTTGTAGCCAGCGCCGGTTTTCTTGAAGCGCTTGGCGGCACCGCTATGTACTTTTGCTTTTGGCATTTTGTGTCTCCGTTTATAGACGGGTTAAATAATGAAGAAGTCACTCCCGGACAGTCTGCCAGGGGCTGCGCGCGGGTAGTGCCCGGTGAATCCTGATATGGCCGGAGGCCAGAGGGGGTCGGGTTACTTCTTCCTGCTTTTCGGGGCGATCACCATGGTGAGTTGCCGCCCTTCCATTTTGGGGAATTGCTCGACAGAACCCAGCTCCTCGAGATCCTGCTCAATACGCTTGAGCATTTCCATACCGAGTTCCTGGTGAGCCATCTCGCGGCCGCGAAACCGGAGGGTTACTTTGGCCTTGTCCCCATTTTCGAGAAACCGGATCAGGTTACGTAACTTGATCTCGTAGTCTCCCACATCCGTTCCCGGACGAAACTTCATTTCCTTGACCTGAGTCTGCTTCTGCTTCTTGCGTTGTGCAGCCTGCTGCTTTTTCACTTCAAACAGCTTCTTGCCGTAGTCCATGACCTTGCAGACGGGCGGCTCGGCGTCCGGAGCGATTTCCACCAGATCCAGACCGGCGGCCAGGGCTGCACTCAGGGCATCTTCAATGCTGACAATGCCAGCCTGTTCGCCATCGGCGTTAACCAGTCGAACCTCGGGGACGTCGATCTCCTCATTCATTCGAGACCGTTTTGCTGCCCCCTTGCCATAATTTTTCTTGATAATTTAATCTCCGACTATTGTCTTTAAATAACGCGACCGCGGCGCTGTACGTCTTCTGCGAGGAGTTCGGCAAAATCTGAAACCTGCATGATGCCCAGATCCTCACCACCTCGCGTGCGCACTGCCACGGTCTGCGTTTCTACTTCCCTATCTCCGATTACCAACAGGTAGGGAATCTTCTGAATTGTGTGCTCGCGGATTTTAAAGCCGATCTTTTCGTTTCTCAAGTCATTTTCCACCCGGAAGCCCTTGTTTTTCAAGGTATCAGCCACCTGATGGACATAATCTGCCTGCGCATCGGTAATATTCATCACCACCGCTTGCTGGGGCGCGAGCCAAACCGGGAAAGCGCCCTCAAAATGTTCGATCAGAATACCGATAAATCGCTCAAATGAACCGAGGATAGCGCGGTGCAACATCACCGGCACCTGGCGGGAGCCGTCTTCGGCCACATACTGGGCATCCAGCCGTCCCGGCATGGAGAAATCCACCTGGATCGTACCGCACTGCCATACCCGTTCGAGGCAGTCCTTCAGGGAGAATTCGATTTTTGGACCGTAGAAAGCGCCCTCTCCCGGCAACAACTCATAATCCAGCCCTTTTGCAGACAGCGCATCCGCCAGCGCCTGCTCCGCTTTATCCCAGACGGCATCACTGCCGACCCGTTGCTCCGGGCGGGTGGAGAGCCGGATAATCACGTCTTCAAATCCGAAATCCCGATAGACCTGAAACAACAGATCCACAAAGGTTGAGACCTCGTCCTGAATCTGTGCTTCGGCACAGAAGATATGCGCATCGTCCTGGACAAAGCCCCGCACTCGCATCAGGCCCTGCAGGGTACCGGAAGCCTCGTTGCGGTGACAGGAACCGAACTCCGCCAACCGCAACGGCAGATCGCGATAACTTTTCAGGCCCTGATTGAAAACCTGAATATGGCAGGGGCAATTCATCGGCTTTACCGCGTAATCTCGCGATTCGGATTCCACGGTAAACATGTGTTCCCGGAAAATATCCCAGTGACCAGACCGCTCCCAAAGGGACCGATCCACCACCTGGGGCGTCTTGATTTCCCGATAGCCATTGCTGCGCTGCACATCGCGCATGTAGCTCTCAACCTGAGTGTAGATACTCCAACCCTTCGGATGCCAGAACACCATCCCCGGGGCTTCTTCCTGCATATGGAATAGATCGAACTTCTTGGCCAGTTTACGGTGATCGCGCTTTTCCGCCTCTTCCAGCCTGAACAGGTAGGCATTTAATTCCTTCTTGCTCGACCAGGCCGTGCCATAGATGCGCTGCAGCATTTCATTGTTGGAGTCACCCCGCCAGTAGGCCCCGGCCACTTTCATCAACTTGAAGTGTTTGAGCTTTCCCGTTGAGGGCACGTGCGGTCCGCGGCAGAGGTCTTCAAAATCTCCCTGCCTATAGAGAGAAAGTGTCTGGTCCGGGGGAATACTTTCAATGATTTCCGCCTTGTAGGCTTCACCGATGCCGCGGAAATAGGCCACAGCCTCGTCGCGGGACAATTCACGGCGCACCACCGTTGTATCCGCCTGGGCAAGCTCACCCATTTTGCGCTCGATGGCATCGAGATCTTCCGGGGTAAACGGCCGCTCATAGGCAAAGTCATAATAGAAGCCGTTATCAATCACCGGGCCGATGGTGACCTGCGCACCCGGAAATAACTGTTTTACAGCCTGGGCAAGCAGGTGGGCAGTAGAGTGACGGATTACCTCCACACCCTCATCAGACCTTTCGGTGATAATGGCCAGCTCGGCATCTGAGTCAATCAGATAAGACGTATCAACCAGTTCACCGCCGACTTTGCCAGCCAGCGCAGCTTTTGCCAGTCCGGGGCCAATATCGGCGGCCACGTCATGAATAGTCACAGGGTTCGGGTAATCGCGTCGACTGCCGTCAGGGAGAGTTACTACGGGCATGTTCAGATCCTTTCCAGTGGTGGCCCCTACCAAAGGCCACATGGTTTATGCTGCACGGGCAGCGCCAATTCGTGAGCCGGCCATTTTACCGGCTTGACCTGCATAAGCAAGCCGCCTTCAACAGCGGAAAAAGCGGCATAACGCTTGTCAGAACCCCATAAAGCTTGTCAGAAGAGATGCTCGCTGGTAAATTACGCGCCTTCCTGATCATAGCAAGTCAGCAGGCACGTAGCTCAGTTGGTTAGAGCACCACCTTGACATGGTGGGGGTCGGTGGTTCGAATCCACTCGTGCCTACCAAACAGAAAGCCCATCGGCAACGATGGGCTTTTTTTATCTCTAGACAATAGATAAAAATAAATATAAGTCAGTATTTTCAGTGTGATAACACAATTACTTAATGCTAATTATTTTATAGTTACTGACTACCACTACGCCCACTAACCAGCTGATCACCCCATACTCCACGCAACGCCACCTATCAACAAAATACCCACAGCCACATACAGACCTGATCCAGTGCGGTAACATGTCAGTATACTTAATACTTGAGCCCCCAAACCGGGAGGCCATCAACTTGACAAAAGGTTTGGTCATTATGAAAAAAGGTATATTCGTTACCTTGTGTGCGTCACTGCTGATGAGCGCCAACCTGTACGCAAACGATAAAGAGCTCCATCTCTGCAGGTATGTTCATATCTATCAGGTAGCAACCGGCTCTGGTGTCAGCACAGATGGTGGCGACCTGGAAGTAACCATTGATGGCGATAATTTCCGGCTTCATGGTGACAACAAAGATGCATCCGGGACTTTTGATCTCAAGGTAACAGAACGATCGGGCCGGAGTATCACTGCCAAAAATGAGTCAATGATGTTCATTCTAAAACCGCTTACCGGTGACTTCATGCTTAATACCGGCATCGGAGAATTCGGATTTAATGTCAACCAGGGGGGCCATAAAGGCCGTCAGATGCGGTACGCCGGCACGTGTGAGCGGGTTAAAAACTTCTGAGGAAAAACCGATGGGCAGTGTTGCCCTTCAGGCAACCCCGTCCGCCAACCGCTTGAGCTGGCCCACTTCGTCCCGTAGTCGGGCCGCCTCCTCGAACTCCAGATTCTTGGCGTGTTCGAACATCTTGTCCTCCAGCGCCGCTATCTGGCGCCACACATCACCGCTGCTGACTATCGGCCTGTCCTTGAGTGACTTATAGGTGGCCTGCGCATCCGCCACCTTGCGCCCCCCCTTACCGGGGATCATTCGGGCCCCTTCCATAATATCCGCCACCGATTTATAGATGCCCTTGGGTGAAATACCATGGGCCAGATTGTGAGCAATCTGCTTGTCCCGACGGCGTTCGGTTTCATCCATGGCGCGCTGCATGGAGCCGGTAACCTTGTCCGCATAGAGAATGGCACGGCCCGCCACATTTCGCGCTGCCCGCCCAATGGTCTGGATCAGCGACTGCTCGGAGCGCAAAAACCCCTCCTTATCGGCATCAAAGATGGCCACCAGTGCCACCTCCGGCATATCCAGCCCCTCCCGCAACAGGTTGATACCCACCAGCACATCAAATTCACCGAGCCGCAGGTCGCGGATAATTTCCACCCGCTCCACCGTTTCAATATCCGAGTGCAGGTAGCGCACGCGCACGCCGTGTTCCGCCAGATACTCGGTGAGATCCTCCGCCATACGCTTGGTCAGCACGGTAATCAACACGCGCTCTTCATTGGCCACACAGCGATTGATCTCGGAAAGCACATCATCCACCTGAGACGTTGCCGGACGAACCTCGATCAACGGATCCACCAGTCCTGTGGGCCTGACCACCTGCTCCACCACCTGCCCAGCTTTTTCCGCTTCATATTTGGCCGGGGTGGCAGAGACAAAGATCATCTGTGGCGCCAATCGCTCCCACTCATCAAACCGCATCGGGCGGTTATCCAGCGCTGAAGGCAATCGGAAACCATATTCCACCAAAGTTTCCTTACGCGAGCGGTCACCACGATACATGCCACCCAGCTGGGGAATCGTCACATGGGATTCATCAATCACCATCAGGGCATCTGCGGGCAGATAATCGTAAAGCGTGGGTGGCGCTTCACCGGGTTCCCGGCCCGAGAGATAGCGCGAGTAATTTTCAATGCCAGTGCAGTAGCCGAGCTCCTGCATCATTTCCAGGTCGTAGCGGGTGCGCTCGCGCAGGCGTTGCTCCTCTACCAGCTTGCTCACCGAGCGCAACTGCTCGAGTCGCTCCGCCAGCTCGGTTTTGATGTGTTCCATCGCATCGAGTATGGTCTGGCGCGGTGTCACATAATGGGATTTCGGGTATACGGTGACACGGGGCACCCGGCCAAACACCTCACCGGTCAGCGGATCGAACATCGACAGGTTTTCCACTTCATCGTCAAATAACTCGACCCGGACGGCTTCGCTGTCCGAATCCGCTGGATAAATATCAATCACATCACCCCGCACCCGATAGGTGGCGCGCTGAAACACAGCATCGTTTCGGGTGTACTGCAACTCGGCGAGGCGTCGCAGGATAGCGCGCTGATCCACCCGGTCGCCCCGCACCAGATGCAGGACCATTTTCAGGTAGGACTCGGGATCACCCAAACCGTAAATTGCCGACACTGTCGCGACGACAATCACATCCTTGCGTTCCATCAGTGCTTTGGTAGCCGACAGGCGCATCTGCTCGATATGCTGATTGATTGAGGCATCTTTCTCGATAAAAGTATCGGACGAAGGCACATACGCCTCGGGCTGATAATAATCGTAGTAGGAGACAAAATACTCCACCGCATTGTCGGGAAAAAAGTCCCGCAACTCACCGTAGAGCTGGGCCGCCAGTGTTTTGTTGTGGGCCAACACAATAGTGGGACGCTGTACCCGGCTAATCACATTGGCAATGGTAAACGTCTTGCCCGAACCGGTGACCCCCAGCAACGTCTGTGCCGCCAGCCCCGCCTCAAGCCCATCCACCAGCTTCTCAATCGCCGCGGGCTGGTCGCCCGCTGGCTGGTAGGGGCTCTTGACCGTAAAGGGTTTTGACACGTTTGAACGCTCCGAATCAGTGCAGAAAACCGCGTATTATACGCCAGAAAAGACCCCGGTGACGCGCCCCCGGCGGGGGTTGACTACCCCAAAGTCGATCTATAAGATACGCGCCTCTTGACCGTTCCGCCTTAGCTCAGTTGGTAGAGCAAATGACTGTTAATCATTGGGTCGCTGGTTCGAGCCCAGCAGGCGGAGCCATATAAAACAAAGGGTTGCAGAAATGCAGCCCTTTTTTATTGCCTCAATTTATTAACCTGCAAGCGTCTATCTGCTCTTGAAGTGGCGACCCTGACTGACCTGTCTCCGGTATTTAATCTAACTGCTACCTAGTCATGTCCGTTACTGTTGAATCAATGGTTCCAAGCCCGAGGGACAGAGGCAAACGCCAAGGGTGTCTGATTGATATCTCAAGGATGAATGCGGACGGCCAATCCAGCCCCTCAAGGCAAAGCCGATAAGTCTTCTTGTGATTCACCTCAGCATCCTTATGACGCAACAACGCAGCAATTGGTAAACGCGCCGATAGTTAAGAGCTTAAGAGAATACCAACCCCAGACGTTCGGAAGCAGTCATGAGCTGCTGTTGCGGATACCATGCAAAGCACAGACGCATACTCGAGGGGAATTGACCGTTGGCTGAACAAATCTTACCGGGTAGATAGCTAACACCAGCTTGCCTGGCCACATCAAGCTTTGCAGCGACGTCTCGTCCATCAACAAAACTTGCCCATAAAAAGTACCCACCGTTGGGCTTATTGATACTTATCTGATCACCGATTGTTGACACCAGCCCATCCAATAGCACTTCAGATCGGGCTGCATAGATTTGCCGCAAATACTCTAGGTTCTTCTGAAACTCACCGTTGGCAATCAAAGGCCCAACCAATGCCGAAGTGACAGGTGCCAAGCCGCCACCACTTTGCAGTAACGCCGAATTCTTGAGCCTGTGAAAAACATCACCGGAACCCTGAATCCAGCCAAGCCGCAATCCGGGTGCAAGAATTTTTGAAAAAGAGCCTACAGATAAAACAGGCGCGCTATGGCCATAACACGCCAAGGGTGCAGGGGGTTTCTGACCAAAGTAAAGCGACTGATAAACGTCATCGGCAACAACAGGGCATCGCGTTTGGGATGCCAGTTTTACTATACCTTGCCGCCGGCTATGCGACTGCGTAATACCTGAGGGATTATGAAAACTGGGAATTGTATAAAAAAATGCAGGCTTATATTTCTGTATGGCCTGTTCTAGCGCCTGTAATTCGACACCGTCTTCATCCATCGGCAATGCAACAACATTGAAACCGCGCTCTTTAAATAATTTAAGTGCAATAAAATAGCTGGGATCTTCTACCAGAATCGTTGCACCGGGTTTGCTCAACTGTGAACAAATCATATCGAGCGCATTGGACGATCCGTTCGTCAGCAATAGCTGTTCAGCCTTGACCGGCTGTTCGTAATCTTCTGACAGCCATGCAGACAGTACCTGCCGGAATGTTTCGTCACCGGCCTGCTCGCCATAAGCCAAGTTTTGTTGTTCAACCGACAGTGAGCGAAACAAATCAATCGGTAACAAATCTGGATCTGGCTGGCCTACCGCCAGGTCTATCAAGCGATCAGGACGTGTAACCTGGGTAGCCATTATTGAGCCAGACTGTCCATTTTACGGAAGTAATGATGCGCCGCTTCGTTGACTCGCGGTGCTAACAAGAAGGTAGAAACCATCGTTGGTATAGCCATCATCGCATACATACCAATTAATAAACCATTGACCAATTCAAGCGTGGTGACTGCGCCTACAACAATCATGAGCAAATAGAGCGGCGTATAGTAACGCGCTTTGTCTGCACCCAGTAAAAATCCGACGCACTTGGAGCCATAAAACCAGAAAGTGACGATGGTCGAAAAGCTCAGTAGCGCAACCATCAGCAAAAGCAAATAAATACCACTATGAGGGAAAACTTTTTCTAACGCTGCAACAGTGAGAGCAACACCTTCCATGTCGCCGCCGGTTTGCCAAACGCCTGTCAGCAGAATCATAAATGCGGTACATGAGCAAACAATCAACGTATCGATAATCGGGCCGGTCATGGCTACGACACCTTCGCGTATTGGCTCGCTGGTTTTAGCTTCACCATGGGCCATCGATTCTGTGCCAATACCCGCTTCATTGGAAAAAGCTCCGCGACGCACGCCAATCATGATGACGCTTCCCAGAGCGCCACCGGCTACACTGGTGCCGCTGAACGCGTCGTTGACGATAAGCATAAATACCTCGGGGATGTTCTGCCAATATCGTATTAACACAATCAGTGTCATGCCGATATAAAGCAGTAACATACTTGGTACCAGTCGCACCGTTAACTTGCCAATGCGTTCGATGCGCCCCAGCACAACAATCAAGGCCAAAATAGCCAGAACAACGCCCGCGATGATATCAAACGTCATATGCTGGCTTTCTGTAGCAAGGCCTGTCGGTATTGCCACGACCTCACGCAACAGGCTGACAAGCTGATTTGTCTGAAACAATGGTAATGTTCCAAGCGCGCCGGCTACGGCAAATAAAACAGCTAAGGGATACCAGCGCTTACCAAGGCCTTCGCTTATCACATACATAGGGCCGCCACGAAGCACACCGCTTGAATCCCTGCCTCGATACATCACTGCCAGCGACGCAGTATAGAACTTGGTTGTTACACCGATAATGGCAGTCACCCACATCCAGAAAACCGCACCAGGCCCACCCACGCTGATAGCGATCGCAACCCCTGCGACATTGCCGAGACCCAGCGTGCCCGACAAAGCTGTGCTTAAGGCCTGGGCATGGGAAACATGCCCCGGGTCGTGCTCATCGTTATAGCGCCCACGTAATAGGGCCAATGCATGACCCAGATGGCGGTATGGACGAAAACGCGAATACAGCATCAAGCCTATGCCGCCACCCACCAAAAGCACAACCAAAGGCGTGCTCCACATAAAATTGGCGAACGCATTAAATGCTGCTTCAAGTTGATTGATAACAAACATAAGAATCCCGACGATCTAACACCTTACCCTAACGCTTGCCGTTCCCGTACGCCATGCAAAATGGCATGTCAGGTGCAACCATTGACTAGTCACAGCGGTGAGCCTCATAGTCGTGCATACACCCGGCCGAGCAGGCGCTGGCTCGAGCCCAGCAGGCGGACCCATATAAAGCATGGGGCTACAGAAATGCAGTCATTTTTACGCCAGCCTCCTCCCCAAGAGCACTTTTGGGGTCACAAAAAAGTCCATTTTTAACAGACATAAAATTTCATGACCATGAAAGGTGGCCGGGATATACTTTGGGGAGAAATGCTGCTGCAATAGGCCAGTCAGCGGGTATAAAAGGATGTTGCCGAAGCATTCCAGCTATGTTGTTGGTCAGGTTTTCCAAACCGGCAAATCTCCCGTCAGCTTGATATCATTAATCAGTGACAGCGCTTTCCACTCTTCTAGGGGAAAACGTATACCGCCCTCTTCCATACCGTACTTTTCTACCAGCTTTGATTCGATCTCCTTATTAAGATTGAAAGTGCCAATACCACGCATCCCCCAACCATGAAAGAGACGAGCATCAATGACAGAAAAACTAATGATACTTATCTCGCTGTGCCGATCATCACGAACGATACGCCGGAAAAGTGCGTTTACATCCTCGAATTTACCCTCTATTACTTGCAAAAAATGCGTTTCACTCGCCAGCAGAACACCAGAAATGCCAGCCGCGTCGTTACTTGACTCACTGGACACAGCGATATCCTCAACTAAAGCCCAATCAAGGCGCGTAACACTTCGGCTCTTATAGATGAGTCGATACATTATATATACCCTTTTTTATGAATTTATTTTCCCGTTATGACAAACAAACAATTCTATAATTCCTAAGGTGGCGCATACCCTTACTCATTACTCGGTGACTCTCACAATAAATCCACTGATAAGAAGTATTACGATTTATAGCATAGGAAAAATAAGCCGCAGATCAATTCTCTAAAAACATCTAACGACAAGCCCCCCTGGCTCAGACTTTGATAAAAGGAATGTAGCATCTAAAAGCCTATACACAAGCCTCAGGAATTATGTGGTAAAACCCCGTACAGCAAGGCCCATAATGCCCTCTGACTGCCCTTCTTGTTTTCAATCCAAGAGTAATAAGTAAAGACTGGAATTTATTGCCAGGAAACCTATATTTACTAGTGACAACTCGCTTGTTGCGTGTGGCAAGCCTTGGATAACAATGAATTAATAAGGGGGGTTAACCAGCATGAAAGTCACCTTTGACGGCGATATCTGTAAACATTCAGGCGAATGTGTGAAAAGATCACCAGAAGTTTTTAAGGTGATTGATGGCAACATGGTGATCAATACTGATCAAGAGTCAGATGACAATATTCGAGCAACGGTTGCCAAGTGCCCTACTGGAGCCTTGAAGTGTGTTGATGAGTAATTAAAGCAAAGCACCATCTTTATATAAGTCCACCCGTATCAAGCTAAGAAGCCTCGCTATGCGAGGCTTCTTTATGGGTAATACCTGTTGGCGCATTAATCATTGGGTCGCTGGTTCAAGCCCAGCAGGTGCAGCCCTATAAAATAAAAGGCTGCAGAAATACAGCCCTTTTTATTGCTTTGGTTGCTCGACCGGCGACGACTTCTCTCCTGCGCCAACCTGCACCAAAGCCAACTTCCGGCATTGTTCAACCCGCTGTACGATCAACTGCCCCTCCTCAACACTGCTCATGGGCGGCTCACCCCCGCGCAGGAAATCAAGAAAAGCTTGAAGCTCCAGCAAAAGCGGTAAGGATCCATCAACGTCCTGCAGAGCTCCCCTAGTGATTGGCCAGATTGAGTGATGTACCGGATCAAGAGGTGTCCGGGCTGGTCATCTCTCATGGTGACAGTGCCTTCATCAAAAACAGCCTCCAGAAAGCGTTCATGCTGAGCACTCAGGCTCGAGACCTCAATAAGGTAGGAGACTCAGGCCTGACATCACATAGACCGAGCATCATTTCGCCGCTCAATACAAAAAGATAATCACAACGCCACAAATGAACGTGCATCCCTCTAAGCACATTCCGGTTGGACGTCGTGACACTCCACTGCAACGGCTGGTAGTCACTCAACCAGCAGCCTCGAAAGTATTCCGTCAGACTACCCCGGTTATCCGCGTGGGTCTTCAGCGTGAACTTTGACACGCCGGCTATACCTATCGACACGATTTCAATGGTCATTTTTATTCCTTTTCAACCCTTTTTCTCAGATCGCGAATTATCGGCTTTAAAACCCTCCGGAGTGGCTGTGGAATCCATGCCCGCCATGAAACCGGTGGAAGAAATCTGCGCTGCCAATCCGCCATCACTTCCTGCAGCAACCATGCTGAAAAGTGCTCTTCACTTAACCGCTGACCCCATTGATCGAGTTCGACACATCGCTCACTCAAAGACATGCCTTCGCGGGATGGGCTCGCAAAATGGAGCGTAGTGGGATACGGGCTGGCATAAAAACGACAATTCGGCAAAGCGATCCACTGCTGCCACATATAGAGGTCACTGGGCATACCCGCCGGACGCGGGCGCCACCCAAAAGGCAGCCTGCGATAGGCATCCATCCTGTGACCCACACAGGTCGGACCGAAGTAATTCCATATGAGCCGCAATCGCCTGCGGGTCTCCGCGTCATCAATGCGGCCCGCATTCGCACTGATGGTTCCGTCAGTGGCAACCTCAGTATGCAGCGTGTGAACGAAATCGTATTTTTCAAGAAGAGGCACTAACGTTTCCAGATGATGCGGAAGCCACAGGTCATCGTCGCCAAGATAACTAACATAGGTTGCGCGGGAATCCTCCAGCACTCTGGCACGGTGCACCTCGCCATGACCGGCTCCCTTCGGGTTGGCGACAAACTGTATCCTTGCGTCACCTGAACATAATTGTGTAATCAGTGTGGCATGTTCAGAAGAAACCCCGTCACCGACAATCACTATTCTAAAATTCTGAAAAGTCTGACCAAGAACACTTTCCACCGCTCGCAAAAGCGTCGGCCCATGATTGCAGGTAGGAATGATCACATCGACCAAAGGGTTCGCGCTCATGGACATGTCTCTACAGGTGAAAGCCCAGTATATTGGAATTCAGCCAATGACCCCATGACCTGCTCACTTGGCCACTGGGCAACAGCATACGCCAAAAGCCAGTCATTTATTGAGGACAGGGATATGCGAAGAGTGGGTGAATAATACTAAGGTATCCCCCCGGATAATCCGGGAGGATAAATGGAAATAGCTGATACGCTTGCCTTTCGAAAAACCTGACTTGCTCAAGGAGTAGGTGCCAAGCTCAGCCCAGCATTCATTAGCGTACCGGCAAAGGAAAGCAGCGATGGGCCAGCTGTAATCACTTCACAGCCGACCCAAAGCATAGCCATCAGGATTGACGCTGCCTTCTTGCCACCAACAGCAGTGCACCCAGACCGAGACCCAGCAGCGGGAGAGAACCCGGTACAGGCAATGCGGTTGGAGGGGTGGGGTCGGTGGGCGTATCCGGGTTATCAGGATTGGTTCCAGGATCACCCAGAAAGAAGCTATCGATGCCCAGGTCAGCCCGATCACCAAATGTACTGTGTGCAACAACTTCGAGCGTCTGAATCTCACTGGTCGCAGTAAAGATTAATGTCTGCCAGATCCAGTCAGCAGCTTCCCCAAAAGTGGGTAGCTCCATCGTTGCAGCGTTCTGCGATTCCGCTCCAAAGATAATCTCCCAGTAACCTCCAGCTTCAGAAAAATCACTGTGGCTGATACTCTGTTCAAACGAGATCTCGTATTGTTGACCAATCACCAATCCGCCCAGACCAACCTGCAGAGCACTTTCGACGTAAGGCGATCCCGCCCTGCCGTCCCAGCCAATGCCATGCAGAAAATCACCGCCAGTACTACTGGCCTTCCAGGAAAAACCCCTGAAATTAGTGCTGGCATTAAACACATCGGGAGTCCCTTCTGTGGTAGTCCAACCGGGCGGAACATCGCTGTTAAATCCGTTTGTGTTTCCTGTATACCCTTCAAACCCCCCGTTTTCGAAGGCATCAAGCAAGGCAGCAGAGGCGTTCCCACCAGTGAAAAGTAAACTCGACGCCAGCAAAAGAGAGGGAATCCTGCTTCTAAGTGCTAATGACATGTTGATTCTCCATGTTTGTATTAATTAATTTGTACCACTTTGATCCTTGCGGTACGTTCGAGAAAAAGCTCAATTGAGAAAAAACTCAATAAAAGTGGCCTCCATAATTTTCAAGCACATACTATGCCAATTGAAATAAAACAATTAAATTTCAGTATGTTACAGAAAATATCGGCAACTCTTCGCGCCCATATTGTAAAATTACCTGACACGGCTGTTTGCAATAACACTTTCCATACAAAACAGGACGAGGAAGGGAGGCTGCTGTTTTTTTATCCCCCCTTTATTTCGGCTCCGACTGTGCATCAACATTTGTGAGTCGCGGCAAGCCCCTGCCAATCCTCCAGCTCCAGCGCAGGTTGCTCAGCCCGAAAACGCGCATACAGCGCAACCCCAATCGGGTCTTCCAGAATATCCACCTGTACGCCCTTGCTGCGCAACAGCGGCTCAGTACCCAAAGCGTTGCTGACATCGCCCACCACCACCCGGGCAAAACCGCGCATGTGCAGCAAAGCGGCACAGACGTCACAGGGACTCAGTGAGGTAAACAGCGTAGTACGGCTGAAATCCAGCCTCCCGGCATCACGAATCGCCGCAGTTTCGCCGTGGTTGTAGGGGTGATTCTCCTGCACCAGCGTATTGTGACCCTTCCCAACAATCCGGCGCGAGACATTATCGACAATCACCGCCCCGATGGGACAGCCGCCCTCGTCATAACTTTTCTTCGCCAGCAATACCGCAATACGCATCAAGTCGGCATCGCTCAGTCGCCGGGCAAACGCAGCATCCAGCAGCACCGGCAAGCTTGCCGTCGGCATATGGGCAACGGCGGCGAGCACCTCATCCGTAACAGGGGTAAGACTGTCAAACAGTGTATTCATGGTTAGTTTCCATCTCTATCAAGCGGCTGTATCCGTGACAAATCCAGAGCGGCCGAGTCAAACAGGCCCTGAATAATTTTTTCGCATGTCTATTCATATTTAATAGTGAATAATTATTACGCTGCTTCGAATACATCAAAGGAACCCGTATCAGGTTTCAGCAAAAAAGCTCACCTGGAGAGCCGGAAAATGGCTAACCAACAGATGTAGCGACCTAGCCGGAGAAGGATTTGGCAAACTGTCTGCCAAAACGCGCTATCCACTCTTGTGCAGCCGCTTCACTGTCCAGCACCCGACCCTCCCGATCGAGTTCCCGACGATAGTGTTCTATCAGGCAGACCTGCTCCACCATTCTGCTTTTGAAGGACTCCGTTTCATCGTTGAACTGGATGCCAATCCGGAACCCCTTGGCGCAGGGAGTGCATCGCGTCACCCGACCCAAGACCCGGTAATCCGGTTGAAGTGAGGGAATGTACAGCGTCACGGCGGTGCCCGGCGAGAACGCCCGTGGCAGGCGACAGGCGAGTCCTCCCTGACTGATGTTGGAGAGGCTGGCCTGATAGCTACTGCCGCTATCTTCGGAGGAGACCAGAATGGGAAAATCAGTGGGGTGGCGGATAAACTGTCGCATAAGCCTACTTCCCTGTGGGCATATTGCCCTTAGCGAGGCATCCGCAAGTCATGCGCTGCCCGACAAAAAAATGGGGCATGTAATCCAGAGCCCCGAGAGTGGCAAAAACAGATGCACGACCATCCTTGTATTCCAACCGCTATATCTGTTTTGGTGTGATGTGATCAAAATTTTCGGCTCCGCCAAAAGTGCCACTGGCAACAGTTTGAGGAATCTGCCAGCTAAAGCACCCTACCCCAGCCACCCTGCCTTTGCCCACTTTTATTGCGACAGTTTTTTCGGTTTTGCCAGCCATTCATGGCCCTTCAACATAACTTGCCAGTAGAGCATGGGCAGTTGTTTTGCCTTTAGCCACCAGGCTGCCCGAGTGGCCTTGGTACCGTCATTTATCCACGTCGGAAAAGTCGGCTGTAGCTCACCGCCATAGCCGAATTCAGCGAGGACAATCCGGCCCCGCTCGACGGTGAGCGGGCAGGACCCATAGCCGAGGTATTCGGCTGTCAACGGCTGGTCGTTGAGGTGAGCGATCAGGTTTTCGGCAACCACCGGCGCCTGCTTACGTACGGCAGCGGCGGTTTTGGCATTGAGCGTACCACTGACATCCCCCAGGCCAAAAATATTTTCATGGTGGCTGTGACGGAGCGTATCACTCTTTAGATCGAGCCAGCCGGCTTCGTTGGCCAGACTGGACTCGCGGATGAAAGCAGGTGCCCGCTGGGGAGGCACTGCGTGAAGCATATCAAAACTGATTTCCCGATCCTGACTAACACCCTCGGTATCCGAAATGCGAAACACGGCTTTCTGGGCAGGACCGTTAACCGAGACCAGGTTGCTCTGGTAATTGACATCAATTCCGTAATGGTCGATATACGATTGCAGCGCCGGGACATATTCCGGCACACCAAACAGCACGGCACCAGCATTGTGGAACTGGACCGAAAGATTATCCAACACACCATTGCGGCGCCAGTGATCCGATGACAAATACAGCGCTTTCTGGGGGGCACCGGCACATTTGATGGGCATCGGTGGCTGGCTGAACAGTGCAGTGCCTTTTTTCAACCGCTGAACCATTTCCCAGGTGTATTGGGCCATACCCTCCTGATAATTGGAGGTGACACCATTTTCTCCGAGACTTTCCGTTAACCCCTCAATGCCAGCCCAGTTCAGTTCCAGTCCGGGAGCAAGCACCAGAGCCTTGTACCCCAGAACTGTGCCATCCGAGAGCGTTACACAATTTTGATCCGGCTCCATGGATACAACCTGTTGTTGATGCCAGGTGACAAAATCGGGCATCACCTTGGCCATCGCCCTGGCCGTGATTTCCGGGCGAAAGACACCCCCACCCACCATGGTCCATCCGGGCTGATAATGGTGGGTATCTGACGGTTCAACAATGGCTATGTCCAGTTTGCGGTCACGTTTGTGGAGGCTGGCCGCCACCGCAATACCCCCGGCACCGCCACCGACAATCAGGACGGAATAGATTTTTTCGGGCTGCACGTGATGTGGGTCTTGATTACTCATGACAAGGGCCTCCTGTTTTCGTACTACAGCTGGTCACGGGCATGATGGCATACACGCGACTTAAATTTAGTTATATACATATATCATAATAGAATAAGCAGTCTAGCAAGGGTAGCTTTGACTGAACATTCTACAGTGAGGCGATGATGCCGCCCCGGAGGCTGGCGACCTGCTGAATGCCAGCCTCAGCCAGAATCGATACGGCCATCGCCGAACGCCGCCCGGAGCGACACAGGGCCACTACCGGCCTGTCGCTCGGCACATCGGCTACCTGCTGCCGGAGTTTGTCCAGGGGAATCAGCAGATCAGACTGGAGAACCGGAGAGTTACCCGGGCGAACCTCATCGATATCCCGCACATCCAGCAGTGTGACCTCTGAGCGGTGGGATTGCAGCCAATCAATATCCACCTCCGGCACACCGGCATAGGTCACTTTGATATCACCCCAGTCGGGCTCCTCCGGCAATAAACCATTTTCCGGACAACCACTGCGATGATTGGCGGGAACTGCCTCGTCAATTTTCTTGGGGTGCGGCAGCTTCATGGCATGCATGTATTCAACAAAATCACGCTCATCGGCACCCCCGCCGACACGGGCGTTAAAGGCTTTTTCTTCACCGATGGTACTCTGGGTCCTGCCGTTGTAATCGTGTGCGGGATAGACCATATAGTGATCGGGCAGACTAAAGAGCTTCTCCGTGATCGAGAGGAACAGGTTGTGGGCGCTGCCCTCCTGAAAATCACTGCGGCCACAGCCGCGTATCAACAGCGTATCGCCAGTAAAAACCATTGCTTGATCTTCCAACACATAGCTCATGCAGCCATTGGTGTGCCCGGGGGTTGACAGGGCTTTCAACTGAATACCGTCAACGCCAAAAATCTGCCCGTCCTCCAGAGGGAGATTGACGTGCTCCGCACCGATCACTTTTGCCGAGGCGATCTGGCAACTGGTCTTTTGCTGCAACAACCAGGCTGCTGTCACATGGTCGGCGTGGGCGTGGGTATCCACCACCAGCGCCAGTGTCAGATTCAGCTCCCGCAAAAGTGCCATATCCCGCTGGGCCTGCTCGAATACCGGGTCAATAAGAATCGCCCGCCGGGTAGTTTCATCAGCCAACAGATACGTATAGGTGGAAGAGGTATTATCAAATAACTGCCTGAATAACATAAAACATCCCTCTATTGATGGTTGTATCTGGTTGATTATGGTTGAATCTGACGGATCTTGCACAAGACAAAACAATTGGACGAGCGTTTATCGCCAATCGTAAATATCTGTGTAAAATGTTTGCTCACCCTTCGTGGTGCTGGATGTTTTAACCTTCCCGACACCCGCCTTAAAAAAGTGTTCGTTGATCCTATGAAAACTACCGCCAGACTGATAACTGTTATTGTTGTGCTAACCCTGATTCTGGGCAGCCTGTTCGCCTGGAAAATGCAGCAGATCAAGCAGCAGCAAGCCCTGATGAGTCAGGCTCCGCCACCCTCGGTGGTAGAGGCAACCCGCGTGGTGGAAGATTCCTGGCCGCAGTCCCTCTCGGCAATTGGTAGCGTTCGGGCAGTCAACGGTATACGAATTGCCAATGAGATGGCGGGCGTGGTTGAGCACATCGAATTTGAATCCGGCCAGCAGGTCAGCGCCGGTGACCTGCTTCTAAAACTCAACACCGATACAGATCAGGCCGCTCTGGAAACCCTGAAAGCCGAGCAGCGGCTGGCACTTCAGCAATTCGAGCGCTATTCCAATCTGATCCGGGGAAAAACCATTTCCCAGTCGGCCTTTGACGAAGCAAAAGCCACCCTGGAAGCCGCTGAGGCCCGGGTTCACGAACAACAGGCTATTTTGAACAAGAAGCGTATCCGGGCTCCTTTCGACAGCATTATCGGGCTGCGCATGGTCGACCTCGGTCAATTTCTTGAAGTGGGCACGCCCATCGTCCAGCTTAGTATGCTCGATCCCATCTATGTGGATTTTACGATTCCCGAACGGGAGCTTCCGCGCATCAATGTGGGGGACAGGGTTGAAATCCGTGTTGCAGCCCATCCCGGACAACTGTTCAGTGGCGCAGTACTGGCCCTGGAGACATCCGTCAGCACAGAAAGCAGAACCCTCACCGTACGCGCCGAATTACCCAACCCGGAACATCGGCTGAGACCGGGGATGTTTGCCAATGTCAGCACTTACCGCGGTCAGCAGGATCGGGTACTTACCCTGCCGCGCACGGCAATCTCCTACAACACCTATGGCGACTTTGTGTTTGTCATCGAGTCCGGAGACGATCAGCAAAAAGCAGTGCAGCGGCGCAGTGTCACCACTGGTGAAGTCCGGGACGGCAGAGTATCGGTCACCAGTGGCGTAAAAAAAGATGAACAGGTGGTTGCCACCGGTCTGCTGCGGCTACGCAATGGTCAGACCGTTGAGATTGTCGACTCGGTAACCTCTGACAAGGCTGCCAACTAATGCGTTTTACGGATATTTTTGTTCGCCGACCAGTGCTGGCCACCGTGGTCAGCCTGCTCATTCTACTGATGGGGTTGCGCGCAATTCTGGAACTGGAAGTCCGCCAGTACCCGGAACTGGAGAGCACCACGGTAACGGTCTCCACAGCTTACCCGGGGGCAGATTCTGAACTGGTCAAGGGTTTCGTGACCATCCCGCTGCAACAGGCCATTGCTGAGGCTGAGGGGATAGATTATCTATCTTCCACCAGCCAGCAGGGTATCTCGACCATTGAGGCCAGAATGGTCCTGAACTACGACGCCAATGATGCACTGGCAGAAATTCAGGCCAAGGTCGCCTCGAAGAGGGATGTGTTGCCGGAGGCCGTGCGAGATCCGGTCATCAGCTCCACCACCGGGGACAGCACCGCACTGATGTATATCGCCTTCTACAGCGACACGATCAAGGTTCCCCAGATTACTGACTACCTTACCCGACAGGTGCAGCCGAGACTGCAGGCACTGGCCGGGGTTGGCAAGGCCGAATTGATGGGCAGAACCTTTGCCCAGCGGGTCTGGATTGATCCGCAGCGACTGGCCGCAATCGACATGACCCCGCGCGACCTGATCGAGATTCTACTGAACAACAATTATCTCGCCGGTATTGGCAGCACCCGGGACGAACTGGTGCGTATCGACCTGACCAGCAACACCGACGTCAACAATCCGGAGCAGTTCCGCAACCTGGTCATTAAACAGACCGACGACAGTATCATTCGTCTCGGCGATATCGCCCGCAGTGAACTGGGATCACAGACTTACGACTCCATCAATAACTACAAGGGCAAGCCCTCGACCTACATCGCCATCGAGATCGCACCGGGCGCCAACCCCCTGGATGTTGCCGCACTGGTGCGGGCTGAATTGCCGGATATTCGCTCACAGCTCCCCGAAGGCATGCTGGTTGAACTGCCCTACGATGCCTCGGAATTTATCGACAGCTCCATCAAAGAGGTCATCAAAACCCTGGGCGAAGCGGTAATTATCGTCCTGCTGGTGATCTTTCTGACATTAGGCTCCCTGCGGGCAGCCATTGTTCCATCCATCGCCGTACCGCTATCGCTGATTGGCGGCGCACTGATCATGTTGATGCTGGGCTTCTCCCTCAACCTGCTGACACTGCTGGCAATGGTGCTGGCCATTGGGTTGGTGGTGGATGACGCCATTATTATTGTGGAAAACGTTCACCGCCATATCGAAAACGGCGAAAGTCGCTTCGAGGCAGCACTGAACGGTGCTCGGGAAATGGCAACTCCGATTATCGCCATGACCACGACCCTGGTGGCTGTCTATGCACCGATCGGTTTCATGGGTGGGCTGGTTGGCTCCCTGTTCACCGAGTTTGCCTTCACGCTGGCAGGTGCCGTATTGATATCCGGGGTGGTCGCCCTGACGCTCTCCCCCATGATATCCGGCAAGATACTCAAGCCCCACGGTAACCCATCCCGCTTCGAGGGCTTTGTCGAGCGCAGTTTCAACCGGCTCGCCAGCGGTTATCAGCGCTCACTGGCTTTTGTGCTGCAGTCGGTATGGGTGGTGGTTTTTTTCGCGCTGGTACTTCTCGCATCCATCTATTTTATGTTGCAGCTGAGCCAGAATGAGCTGGCACCGCCAGAGGATCAGGGCATTCTGCTGTTTATGGGTGCCGCCCCCCAAACGGCAACACTGGAATATATGGAAGGTTACGGCAACCAGATGCAGGAAGTTTTTGAAGAGCTGCCGGGTTACGATGAGACTTTTCTGCTGATTGGCCGAGGCAGTGCCAATTCGATGTTTGGCGGCTTCAAGATGAAACCCTGGGACGAACGGGAGATATCCCAGTTCGAAGTGGAACCCCTGATGCAACAAGCCATGTCCAAAATCCCCGGTGTGCGCATCTCTGTATTCCCCCGACCGCCGATACCGGGAGCTGGCAATGGTCTGCCGTTGCAGTTCGTGATCACCTCGGGCAAAAGTTATGAAGAGATTGATACGCTGGCCGATGAACTGCTGGGAAGCGCCATGGCCAGCGGCAACTTCATGTTCCTACAGAAATCCATTGAGATCGACCGCCCGATCAACAAGATTGTGATTGACCGCGACCGGGCCGCCGACCTGGGGCTCTCTATGGGCGATGTCGGTCGCTCGCTATCCAATATGCTCGGGGGCGGCTACATCAACCGCTTTAACATGCAGGGCCGTTCCTATGAGGTGATTCCCCAGGTCGAGCGCAGCGCCCGGGCGTCAATAGACGATCTGAAAAACTACTATATCCGGGCCGATTCGGGTGACCTGATTCCACTCAGTAATCTGGTGGATTTCGAGCAGCAGGTCGAACCCTCATCCCGCACCCAGCACAATCAGCTCAATGCCATCGCGCTTGAGGGTGTCACGCAACCCGGTGTCGCCATGGGTGATGCGATCACATTTCTTGAGCAAAAAGCGGCCGAGCTGTTTCCGGCTGGCTTCAATTACGACTACAAAGGGCAATCGCGGCAATTCAAGCAACAGGGCGGCGCTCTAATGGTGACTTTTTTCCTCTCCCTGCTGGTAATCTATCTGGTGCTTGCCGCCCAGTTTGAAAGCTGGCGCGATCCGATCATTATCCTGGTCACGGTACCGCTGTCGGTGGCCGGGGCTATGGCATTTATCATGATGGGTGCGGCGACCATGAACATTTACACCCAGGTGGGCCTGATCACACTGATCGGCGTGGTCAGCAAGAACGGTATTCTGATCGTGGAATTTGCCAACCAGCTGCAAGCCGACCGGCAACTCAGCAAACTCGACGCCGTGATAGAGGCCTCGGCCATCCGGTTGCGCCCTATTCTGATGACTTCCGTGGCACTGGTGGTTGCCATGGTGCCGTTGCTAATGGCCGCGGGACCCGGTGCAGAGAGTCGCTTTGCGATTGGTCTTACCATTGCCACAGGGCTGGGTATCGGGACATTGCTGACCCTGTTTGTACTGCCAGCCTTCTACTGTCTGCTGGCGGGCAGCCACCAAAAAGCGCACTAATCACGACCGGATAGTGCGCTCATTCCTCATCGCGGAGTGAATCAATCGCACTGGGCTCCCAAGCCGGGACTCTCAAAACGCCAGCCGTCATTGGCGTTTTTTAGTCACCACAGATGCAACCAAATCAGGGCCTAGCGAACTAAATCGCTGATTTCCTTTACCAGCATCGGCTGGCTGCGTACCAGCGCGTTCAGATTGTTCCGCTCTTCGTCCAGCCACCCGGCAATATTTTCAGCCGTAAGGTTTTTGCCAAAACCATCATGGCTAGCGTCGTGATTCCACAAGCGATCGATGACCATCTGCCCCATTTCATGATTGTAATGACTCGACTCCCAATACCATTGCATTCGATGCTGGTTATCGCCCAGCTCAGGAAATGGCTCACTGGTAAAGGAGGAAATGGTCGAAAAATCCGTCAGCGTTACCCGGCACCCCTTTTTCTGATGCTGGCTGACCATGTCTGCGAGCTGTATTTTCCAGTTAAAAAACAGACCGAGATGACCCACTTCCCGAATCAACAAAAGCTGCCGGATGTGCATGGGGGAAATGAACAGTCCGACATCCGTATTGTTCAGACAGGCATCGGCGAGCAGTGCATTCAGTGCAGCCACCCTCTCCACATAAACCTCTTGATCGAACCTTGAATAACGGCGAGCCAAATGCGCCTCGACCTTGCGTGTCATCCGTCGATGTCCAGATACCTCCAGTTTTTCCAGCATCGTGTCTGGATTTGCACCGCCGTTAAGGGTTATGTTGTATGGGCGAAGCATCACTTTGGCGGAGGCCAGAAAAGCGTTTTTTGACCAGAGCGCAACCGCCAGCTTTTTTAACCAGATTGGGAAGCCGTCAGCATCGAGCCACAGCTCCGGTGCAAAGCCGCCAACAAGCTCTCTGTCAGGAAGAAACTGCCCCAAATCCAGACCGATCACCAGATGTCGCACGGCATGGTCTTCAAGAACAATCCTTATATAGCGATCCAGCTCGTCAAAACGCGCACCGGGCAAACCGAGATTCAGTATCACACCCAATCGTTCCGTCAATTGTCGATCATCCACAGCGAAGCCACGTTTGACTCTTGAGTTTCCGGCTATGAGGGTATCCGGTCGATAGGTATTGATCGACAAATCGTATACCGTTCGATCATCTCCCCACACACGCTCTTTCAACAGAAAGCCGGGGTGCATACCGTGATTGCGAAAATAACCCAATGGATCAAGCGAAAAGTTGACTGCAGCACCGAGCAGAAAAATCGCCACCAGGGAACCGGCAAAATAACGGAGGTAAGTATTCATGTTCAGAATTGATAGTAGATAAAACGGCTGGTTCCGCTCATGAAAATGAGCGCGGAACACAACATGGCTGCCATGATAATCGCCCATCGAGGGTTAAGGCCAAACGCCTGATGTCGAAACCAGGGCAACAGATCCGGTGCGGTTTTTTCGGAGCTCGAGGTGCGTTGGTCCAGTGCTGTCCAGTGCCGGGCAAACAGACGTCGGGTGCTGGGCATCCCCCACACAATCAGCAGCATCAGGACAAGGTTGATTAAAACCCAGCGGTCAACCGTGCGATCGATATGCTGATAAAGCGCGACAATATCACCGCTGAAGGTGGTTTGCACAGCGACCACCATCTGCTCATACATACCGAATGCCACCTGCAGATCGCTCGAACGAAACAGTACACCGAGCAGTACCGTCACCAGAAATGTCAGCAACATCGAAAACCATGGGAACCTCTTTTTCCGGAAAGATAACCCCAATTTTCCGGCAATAACGCCGCGGTAGTGAACCCCCAACATCAGCAGGCTTTGCAATGCACCCCAGACGATAAATGTCGCACCGAGACCATGCCAGAAACCCGACACAAGTGTCGTGACCGCCAATGCCCCCACATGCCCGACCTTAAATGTCTTTGCCCGGGCCAGCGGGAAGAACACATACTGGCGCATAAAAGCCCCGAACGAAATATGCCAGCGCCGCCAATAATCAAAGCGGTTTACTGCCCGGTACGGGGCATCAAAATTGATGGGCAGGTTGATATTGAGCATCCTGGCAAGGCCAATCGCCATATCCGAATAGGCAGAAAAATCAAAGTAAATCTGGAGTGTAAAACCCAGGGCGGCAGCCCAGGCATCGATCGGCGCAATGCTTTCACCCTGGGCAACACCCCCGTATACGCCATCGACGAATGGCGCAATACTGTCGGCCAGCACCACTTTTTTGAAAAGACCAACAATGAAAATACACATTCCCAGAGAAAAGTTATCCGGGTTCCAGCGAAACAACCCGGCCTTCCTGAACTGGGGCTGGAGTTCACGGTAATGGACAATCGGGCCCATGATTAACTGCGGAAAGAACGTGATAAAAAGCACGTATTCCAGTGCACTGCCTTCCCTAAGCTTGCCCTTATAGGTGTCCACCAGAAAGGCAATTTGCTGAAAAGTAATAAAAGATATCCCAAGGGGGATCAGAATATGGTGGGTCGTGCTGAAGGCTGCACCGTTGCCACCAAAAATAGCGATGACCAGCTTGAAATAAAACAGTAGCGCCACATTGGCCAGCACTGCAATCCATAGGCACAACCGCCGGTAACGGGACAATTTACCGATGAGCTGTGCAGCAAAATAATTGAAAAACAGGGACGCCAGCAGCAGCCAGAGATAGGATAGCTCCCAGCTGGCATAAAAAATCAGCGAGGCGACAACCAGCCAGAGCAGCCCTCCGGTACGGCCTGCAAGATGGCCTACACCGTAAAAACCGGCCAACACCAGTGGCAAGAAAACCAGCAGGAAGAGATAGGAGTTGAACAACATTCTGGCCGGACTCTAACCAGGGGGTCGGCGATAGAACAGAAAGCAGGTATGGTAGGTGGCCTGGATTTCGCGACTACCGGGTTTTTTATAGAGTGCCTCGTAGTAATGGGGCATATCTCTGAGCACAGTCCTCGGAATCGGTCGCTGGCCCGCCTGGGAGTTCACAGCCCCGGCATCTTTAATGGACTGTAAAAACGTCCTGACATCGGCAAAGTGGGCAAGGATATCCCGCTCGACCAACTCGGCCTCCGGCAGTAACTGGCGGAGATAATCGACAGACTTCATCGGCACTACGTGATTTTGAACAGCGAGCTGGTTGTTCTGATAGGCACAGCTAAAGGCGTCTGCCAACTCACAGAAGGTGCGCTCCGCGAAGGTGCCCAGCGCCAGGAATCCGCCTGGAGCAAGCACCGAACACATTCTCTCGATAGCCTTATCGAGGTGAACAAACCATTGCACCGTTGCATTCGAGACGATCAGATCAAACCGTCTGTTCAGTGATTGCAGATACTCTTCAGCGTCGACAACCAGGTAGTCAGGCCCCGGCACCTGTTTCGTGGCATAGTCGATCATCTCCTGTGAAATATCGATGGCCGTTATATTCGCTGAGGGAAACAGGGCTTTGAGCGCCCTGGTCAACCGGCCGGTGCCGCAACCCACTTCAAGAATTTCCTGAACATTCACATTGGGCTGCTCACTGCGAATTCTGTCCAGCAGGCATTGCCCCATGACTTGCTGAACGGGTGTCGCGGCCTCATAACTCTCCGCACGGGAACCAAAACGATTGGCCAGTGCCCTCTTATCGAGTTCGAGATGTGTGTTTTTGATCGCAGACAAGGGTGACAAAAAATCCTGTTTTCTCGATGGTCGCAGTCAGCTCCGGGAACTCAAGCCGAGACTCAATGGTGATCCACTACTATGAGAGGCTCTCTCACCTGCGCCAAATCACTGCAGGTCAGAAAATCCAGACTATCCTAGACGATCATGATGATACAACAACCACTGGGCGAGAGACACGGAATCGTCTAAGGTTGCAATCATTGGTACACAAGAAGGCCTCATGAGCCTGTCGAAAAAGGGTGGAAAGACTATGTTGTTATCACTGTTGCTGTTTATCGGTTTACTCATAGCCGTATTTTATTACCGCCCGCCATTGCAAACCGGCTCCCTGATTATGGTGGCCGGCACCATTTTGCTGACAATCTACTGTAGCGGTATGTGGCTGATATTACTGGTGACGATCGGTGTATCCATCCTCCTCAATCATCCCCGGTGGCGTCAGCAATTGCTGATTAAACCGATGTATCACATGCTGCGAAAGTCCATGCCCACCATCAGTAAAACCGAGCAGGAAGCCCTGGAGGCGGGCACCACCTGGTGGGAAAAGGAGCTGTTCAGCGGCAAGCCGGACTGGCATCAGTTTTCTGCAATTGACCTGCCTCGGCTCAGCGAGCGGGAACAGCAGTTTCTCGACAAAGAAGTGGTGGAGCTGTGTCAACTTATCGACGAGTGGGATGTCCATCAACGGCAGGACCTTTCGCCGGAAGTCTGGGACCACCTGAGGACAAACGGCTTTTTCGGTCTGATCATCCCGGAGGAATTTGGCGGGCTGGATTTCAGCCCTTATGCCCAGAGCCGCGTCATGAGCAAAATTGCCAGTTGTTCGCCCACGGCCGCGGTCACTGCCATGGTGCCGAATTCTCTGGGCCCCGGCGAACTGCTGGTAAAGTACGGCACTGAAGAACAGAAACAGCGCTGGTTACCGGGGCTGGCCAATGGCACAGAACTCCCCTGCTTCGGCCTGACGGGCCCGGAGGCAGGATCAGATGCAGGGTCCATTCCGGATCTCGGCATCGTTTGCAAGGGGCAACATAACGGCGAGGAAGTGCTAGGTCTCAGCCTGACTTTCAGCAAGCGCTGGATCACCCTAGCACCAGTGGCGACGGCAATTGGCCTCGCCTTCAAACTGCGGGATCCGGACGGCTTGCTCGGCGACCCGGACACCGTGGAATACGGCATTACCTGTGCCCTGTTGCCAGCTGACCACCCCGGTGTCGAGATTGGTCGCCGCCACAATCCAGGCGCTCCATTCATGAACGGGCCGATTAGCGGCACTGACGTGTTTATTCCCATCGACTGGATTATCGGGGGCGCCGAAATGGCCGGCAAAGGTTGGCGGATGCTGATCGAATGTCTGGGTGCAGGGCGCGGCGTATCCCTGCCGGCACTGGCAACTGCCAGCGGTGAAATGTGTTACCTCACCGTCGGGGCCTTTGCCCGGATCCGCCGCCAGTTCAATATGGAAATCGGTAAATTTGAAGGCGTTCAGGAGGCCACGGCCGAGATTGCCGCGGGCGCCTATACACTGGAAGCAATGCGGCAGATGGTAACCCGGGGGCTGGCGGATGGTGCGCCCTCGGTACTGACCGCCATGGCCAAGCTCCATGCCACTGAACGGATGCGGCAGATCGTCAATCAGGCCATGGACGTGGTGGGTGGTCGGGCCATTCAATTGGGTCCGCGCAATTTTCTCGGCTCGATGTACCACTCGGTACCGGTGGCCATCACCGTGGAAGGTGCCAATATTCTGACCCGCTCCCTGATGATTTTTGGCCAGGGTGCCATGCGCTGCCATCCCTACCTCTATGCCGAATTAAAAACGTTGCAACATGGCGATGAGCAAGCGGGACTGGCAGAATTTGATCCCCTTTTCAGGCAACATCTGGGACACATTTTCAGCAATATCGCACGGCTCAAGCTGTATGGCGTGACCGCGGCACGCTTCAGCCCGGTACCCGACGACGCTTCTGATTTCAGTCGTCGCTGGTATCAGCGCATCAACCATCTCAGTGTGGCTCTGGCCAGCTGCTCCGACGTGGCCCTGGGTATACTCGGTGGAGATATCAAGCGGCGGGAGCTGCTGTCCGCCCGCCTTGGCGACGTCCACAGCGAGCTGTTCATTGCCTGCAGTGTCCTCAAGTACCACGATGCCAATCAACAGAACGATGCTACAGAAGCACACGCCCGTTATGCGGTGCAGCGCTCCCTGTTCAGGGCCCAACAGGCGTTGCTGGCATTTTGTGACAACTTCCCTCTGCGGTGGCTCGGCAAAATTCTGGCATTCACTTGCTTTCCTTTGGGGCGTATTCACCGGGCCCCGGATGATCATCAGATTCGTCGACTCGGCGGCCTGATCATGGAGCCAAACCCCGTGCGGCAGGCACTGAGCCAATTCGTGTATCTCAACGAAGATCCACTGGATCCTGTGGGGCGGGTTGAATCAACCTTTCAGGCATTGCTCAAAATAGACAAACCCTGGCAGGCATTCGTTCGTGCACGCAACAAGGGGCTTCTGCAACATTCGGATAATCTGGATATGGCACTGGCCAGCGCAGCTGAGCAGGGCATCATCGGTGCTGCTGATATCGAGCCGATTAAAGCTTACGACAAACAGCGTTATGACTGCCTGCTGACAGATCACTTCGAAGCGCTGTAGTCGGCTGACTTATATGACATCCCGGGCAAGAGCCGAGAGCAAGGGTATTTCAGTGCCGATCATAAGTCGCCGACCTGTTCTGGCTCACGGTCAATCCGGGTGATTTTCCAATTCAGAAGTCGCAGAGATACAGGGTTCAGAGTGATTTTTGGGTGGCCCGGCGCATCAGTGACAAGTAAAGCCGATTGGGCAGCAGCCGCAGCAATTTCATCCAGAATACAAATCGCCGTGGGAAAGCAATCTCGAAGCGACTGGACAGCAGCCCCCGATAAATAGCCATAGCGGCATCGTCCGCCTCCATCAGCGCGGGCATCTGAAAGGTGTTTTTATCGGTCAACGGTGTTCGGACAAAACCGGGGTTGATTACCTGCAATCGCACCCCTGTGCCATGTAAATCCATGTACAGCGATTCACACAGACTGATCAGTGCCGCCTTGCTGGCACAATAAGCCGCCGCCGTCGGCAGACCACGGTAACCCGCGACGGAGGCCATCACAGCAATGTGGCCTTTTCGGCCCGCAATATAACGATGCAGTACCGGATCGAGGCAGTTGATCGTACCCTGAAGGTTGATATCCAACAGTCTGCGACAGCGCTGAGCAGAAAAGGCCTCTGCACTGGCGGGGTCGTGAGTCCCCGCATTCAATACCACCAGTTCCGGAAACCGTTGTTCTCTGTCCCAGCGTTCAAACAGAGCGGCTATTTCGGCGGGGCGACGGATATCCAGGGGAACCGGAATAAATTTCCCGGGCGCAGAGACCAGCGATGACTGCAGCTCGTTTAGCTCGTCGAGATTGCGGGCAGAACCATAGACCGTTGCGCCACGCTCACAGAGCAAGCGTGCCAATGCCGCACCGATACCCCGCCCTGCACCGGTAATCCATATACAGTGCCAGGGTATTTGCATTTCCTGTTTAACATTCATGATCGTCTTTACCGTCTCAAAAATAATGCTCTAAATGACAGTCCAGCAAAATGACACCCTAGGACTGACAGGCTGGCCAGGCATCATCGGCAGGTTGATCAGACTCACGGCGAATGTAAAGCGTGATCTCACCCACGGGGATACCAAATTTGCTCATGGTGGCGCGGTTGATCAAATTGTTCTCATCCACTAGATAGAGCCAGTCATTCAGCTTGATGTGGCGTACCTTGCCGTTGACAGGAATTTCCAGCACGTATTGCCAGTTCAGCGCATTGCCCTCGGTAGTGCCCGATGCCTCACCCACCACATCGCCAGCCGTACCCGTATATTGATTGCCAGTTTTGGTGAGTCGCCAGCAGCGGGTTTGCTGTTCACCATCATTGAAGAAAAACTGTTCGTCCAGAACACCTTCTCCATCCTGCCAGGAGGCATTGATTTCCGCCCTGAAACGACGAATCACCTTGCCACGAAAATCCTGCACCATGCCATAGGCCACCAGATGGCCGCTGAAGAATTTGTCCAGGTGCAGCTCCGGTGTTTCATGTTGGTAATCTGTAATCGTGGAGGAGCAACCTGCCAATAACAGGCCAGCGAGACAAATACTTTTTGATACATTGCGGGCCATTAAAAACTCCTCTTTTCAGCGTTCTCCCCGAAGTTTTCGGGTCAGTTTTGGGTAGGCACTGTCGTCTGCCAACCAGATATTCAAAAAGGCTTTGGCAAACACAGGATCCTCCACGGAACCGATGTATTGACCGTTGTGATGAAAATGGCCCCGGTCCTCCGGGTCCATATAAAAAGTCAGCTCATCGCCCTCTGCCAGGTTTGGCCACATATTGGCCAGGTGCGTCATCCATCGATCCAGTTGTTCGTCCGGCAAATCGCCGATCTGTTTGCGGGTTTCACTCACCAGTCTGGTGTTACTGATATCCCGTCGGTAGGTGAGTCTCAGCATCAAAGGCCCCTTTAGCTTCTCGTAGCGTCCGGTGACACTGTATAGCTCGGCCCGGTAGACCTTCATAAAAAAGACCCGGAGCTCTGCATGGCCGACAGACTGCAACCGGTCCGGCATGGGCACGGCCTGTACTGAAACAACAAAGAACGACAAAAATATCGATAGCAGTGCCCTACTAAACCTGTTCACGATCACCTCCCAGCCGGTCTGCCAGCGACATCAGTGCGGGAAACAAAGCCATCCAGACAACCGCCAGAAGTATCAGGGAAGGAACCACAGCAAAACCGAAATCTGCCGCCCCGAGATTAATCGCCGCCCAGTAGGTCAGTGCCCCGGCCACTGATCCGGTGGCTGCGGAGAGTAGGTGGCGCCTGGAGAAAAACCGCAGGCATTGACGCAGGGTGGCGGCAAAGCCCAGCCACAGCAGCACCAGCCAGACCGGGGGCCAGGGGCTACCCTGATTGAAAACGAACACACCGCCGAGGGTAAGCAGACCATCAACCGTAAAGCCCAATATCGCACACACCAGTAATACACGAATCTCCCGTAGAGGCTGACTGTGAAAAGCGATATGCAGCACCAGTAGTAACAAAACTACTGGAACTGCACTATTGCCCAATAACACAGACAACCACCAGATGAGCTGAAAACCGGTGAGATTGATCCAGAAAAACTCGGAAATGCCAGAAAACAAGGTTTGATCTCCCGCTGTAATGTAACTGTTACGATTTACCATTACAGTCAGATCATCGGTCACTGATCCAGGCAACCAGACAGCCCGTATTGATCAGGGACAACCGAACCATCAACAGGTGGCAGTAATGACAATCAAGCTTTTGAAGCGATTACGGAAAAGGCGGCAACTGGATACCGTACGGTTTATCCGGAACGCCTGTGCTCCCATGGTGCTTCAGGTGGCTTTTTTTGAGAATGGGCAACTGCGAAGGCAACTGATCAGGACCCGCGAGGGAGGGGTCATGACCTGTCGCCATTTGGGTGAGGCCTATGCGCTTTGTCGCTCCGCTGGCGTGCACTGCGCTGAACTGGTGCAGATCGTCAGTCACGATGAAGCCTGCGCCGGTGACAGTTCAGTCGCGACAAGGCCCGCTATG
>Ga0208011_1000098_pt1 | contig 40742 bp, 55 predicted proteins | sample 7_EtaG_FD_184080 | JGI IMG/M metagenome (GOLD analysis project Ga0208011, IMG submission 184080) | Marine viral communities from the Subarctic Pacific Ocean - 7_ETSP_OMZ_AT15161 metaG (SPAdes) (version 2) | ecosystem: Environmental > Aquatic > Marine > Oceanic | place: Pacific Ocean | collected...
GGTAATTTCGGACCTCGCTTATTTTTTAGCGTCAGGGGCCAATGGGTCTCAACAACCTCAGCAAATGATTCGCAACTACTTGAAAAAAGAGCAAAACATACCATTATACCCACATAGTTACATACTCACATTAAATTCTTTTTAATTAGAGTTAAATTGACTTAAACGCACTTATGACTGCCTGCACGTCTCAAGAACTAGCTAAAGAGCTTGGACTAACTGTTGCAAGGATTAGTCAGCTCAAAACAGGAGGCTTATTTGATGGATGTTTTAGTGTTTTACGAAACAGGGTGACATGGGAGAAAGAAAAAGCGATTGAGGCTTATAACAGTAATAATCCTTTAGTCCCTGTAACGAAGAGAAAAAGGAAGAAATCATCTGACCTATCTATTCCTCACATCAATGAAAGCCGTGCTAAATCCGAACACTTCAAGGCTGAACTGGCAAGAATCGACCTGGAAGTCAAAGAAGAGGAGCTTGTCGAATCTTCTCTGGTTAAACGTCAAGCTTTTACTGCTGCTAGGACCGTTAGGGATAGTTTGGGGAACATTCCTGATCGCATCGCTAATCAGTTCGCCGCTGAGACGGACCCTGTAGAGATTCATCGAGTATTGACGAATGAAATCCGTAAAGCATTGGAGAGTTTGACTTATGCTTAACGGTGCTGAGATTTATCAGGAATCATTTAGAGAAGGACTTAAACCTGATCCTGATTTAACCGTTAGTCAGTGGGCAGATCAACATCGGATGCTCTCTTCAAAGTCAAGTGCTGAAGCGGGTTTGTGGCGGACGGACAGGACTCCTTATTTAAGGGAGATAATGGATGCAATGTCTGCTAATAACACGACTCAGAAGGTTGTATTTATGGCAGGAGCACAGCTTGGGAAGACAGAAGGAATCAATAACGTTGTTGGATATTTAATAGCTCATGCGCCAGGCCCAGCACTTTTTGTCCAGCCGACTATCGAAATGTGTAAACGGCTTTCAAAGCAGAGATTGGATGCATTGATTCATGAGACGCCTTGTTTAAAAGATAAGGTTGCACCAGCAAGGAGTAGGGATAGTGGTAATACGATGTTTAGCAAAGAGTTTCCAGGAGGAATACTTCTACTTGCGGGAGCGAATAGTGCTACAGGTCTTCGTTCTGCTCCTTGTCGCTGGGTTTTACTTGACGAAGTTGACGCTTTCCCGTCAGACGTTGATGGGGAAGGTGATCCATGCGCGTTAGCTGAACGTCGTGCTTCAACGTTTAGCAGGAGGAAAATTATTCTTACGTCTACTCCGACGGTAAAAGAAGCAAGCAGAATTGAAGCGGAATATGAGGCTGGCGATCAACGTCGTTATTTTGTTCCTTGTCCACATTGTGGCCATTTTCAGTGGCTTCAATGGAAAAATTTGCAGTGGCGTGACGGAGATCCAAAGACTGCTGCGTATGTCTGTGAGAGTTGCGGGGCTCACATACCAGAGCACCACAAGAGCGAAATGCTTCGCCTTGGTGAGTGGAGAGCGACGTCTACGCCAACTGATCCTCGGACGGTTTCGTTCCACCTTTCAAGTTTGTATTCTCCCCTCGGATGGAAGTCTTGGCAGGAGATCGTTGGCGAGTTTTTGAGAGCGAAGAATGATGCGCCTTTGCTCAAGACGTTTGTCAACACTGTCCTTGGAGAGACTTGGGAGGAAGAAATTGGGGCGAAGATCGGGGCCGAATCTCTCGCCGAACGGGCTGAGTTCTACCCTGCTGGAGAGGTGCCGAATGGGGCAGTGATCCTCACTGCTGGAGTGGACGTTCAGGACAACAGGGTTGCTATTGGCCTTTATGCCTGGGGAACGGGAGAGGAATGCTGGTTGATAAGTCATACAGAGATTTACGGAGATCCAGGGGGGATGAAGTTATGGACACAAGTTGATGACGTATTACTTAGAGACTATCCCGATGAAAATGGGAAGCAACTGAGAGTGTCTGCAATAGGTGTTGACTCAGGCGGTCACTACACTTCAGAGGTGTATGCGTATGCGCGGAGTCGTCGACAAAAAGGTGTTTTCGCTTTGAAGGGGCAGTCAATAAGGAACAAACCGCCTATCGGAAAACCTTCAAAGGTTGACATTAATTATAAGGGTCAAGTTCTAAAAGGCTCAGCGGAATTGTTTCCTGTGGGTGTAGATACTATTAAAAGCAGTATTTTTGGACGTTTAAAGCACAACGAAATCGGTCCTGGTTACATTCATTTTCACGCAGAAGCAGGACACGAATATTTTAAACAGCTCACTTCTGAGAGACAAGTTATTCGATATGTCAAAGGTTTTGCTGTAAGAGAATGGAAGAAAAAGGCGAGTGATCGTAATGAGGCATTAGATTGTTTCGTCTATAGCTATGCCAGTTTGCATTGGCTTTATATGCGCTACAACCGCAATACAATTTTCCAGCAATTCGAGAATAGTCTCAAGAGAGGAGATAAAACAAGTAAAAAAGATGATTTAACTCCAGATAAGCCGATAGAATCACCGTATCGACCTCCTCAACGTAGGCGTTCGCGACCTAGTTCTTCATTCGTCAACAACTGGTGACTAAGCCAACAATCTTGGTCCCTGATCTTATCTACACAGCGGACACCGTTGTATTTGATATTGATTCATGGACGGAACATCCAGACATTACGGTGTCTAATACTGCGTTTACTGCGAAGTGGTATGCAAGAACCAATACTGCTTCAGAAGGTGCAACGATTACAGGTGCTGCTGAAGGCAGTGGTTGGCGAATCACTGTCCCTTCTGCAACAACTAATGGTTTTGATGCTGGCACTTGGAGTTGGCAGATAGTTGCCACCAAGACGGATGGATCAGAAGGTACCTATACAGGTGGTCGTGGTCAATTTACCGTCAAAACAGCGACGACATATTCAGGTACACCTGGAGCATATGACGACAGATCACGTGCGGAAATCGACCTAGGACATGTCGAAACCGCCATTCGGACATTGGCCGAAGGTGGAATGGTTCAGGAATACACGATTGGGGGGAGGACTCTAAAAAGGTACAAGATGGCTGAGTTGCTTCAGCTCAAGGCAGAGTTAGAGAATGAGATCAACATGGAACGTAGAAAAGAAAAAATACGTCAAGGTTTAGGTAATCCAGGTCTTGCCAAAGTGAGGTTCGTCTAATGGCTATTTTTGGTTTTGGTCGCGTCGATGGTCTTAAAAGAGACTTATTTGACGCTAAAACGCGGAACGCCAACCTTAAACGTGCCTATGCGGCGGCTCAAAACAACCGACTTACTTCTGATTGGGTCAGTCAATCGACTTCTGCTGATAGTGAAGTCAAAGGCAGCATCAAAATTCTTCGTAATCGTGCGAGGCAGTTAGTAAGGGATTCTGACTTTGCGAAAGCAGCCTTAAGAGCCGTTCGCAATAATGTTGTGGGCACTGGGATCAAGGCGCAAGCTCAGGTTCGGATGAAGCGCGGCGACCGTCTTGCTGAAAGTGTTAATAGTCAAATAGAGAGGGCCTGGGTTCGTTGGGGAAAGGCAAACAATTGTCATGCAGGAGGAAAATTAAGTTGGTTTGATATTCAACGGCTAGCTATTACTTCGACGCTTGAATCAGGCGAATGCTTTATCCGTCTTTTACGCCAACCTTTTGGTAATAGTCGTATTCCTCTTGGTTTAGAAGTAATCGAATCAGATTTGCTTGATGATGATTACAACGCGATTGCAAAGAACGGCAATCAGATTCGGATGGGAGTGGAAATGGATAAGTGGGACCGTCCTGTTGCTTATCACTTCCTTGAATATCATCCAGGCGATTATCAGTTCTCTTATGCACCTGAAGCAACAAAGAAGCGAACAAGAATTTCAGCAGATGACATCATTCATCTTTATTTGATTGAACGTCCAGGTCAAACAAGAGGAATAAGTGCATTTGCTTCTGCACTTATGCGTCTGCGTAATTTGAGTGGATATGAAGAATCTGAAGTCGTTGCTGCTCGAGCATCAGCTTCAATGATGGGTTTTGTTAAAACTCCTGACGCTGATCTATTTGAAGATGGCAACTATGACAACGAATCAGTTTTAGATTTCAGCCCTGGTTCGGTTCGCCGCTTGGCACCTGGAGAGGAGATGCAATTCTTCAATCCGAGTCGTCCTGACGATGCGTTTAGTCCTTTTGTTCAGCAAATGCTTCGCGCTGTTGCTGCTGGTGTGGGCTGTTCTTATACGCAAGTTAGTTCTGATTTTTCACAATCTAATTACAGCTCATCTCGTCTTGAATTGCTCGAGACAAGAGCGCATTACAGAACGCTTCAGCAATATTTAATAGAATCTCTCTGCCATGAGGTCTATATCAAGTGGCTCGAGATGGCGGTGATGTCGAATGTTTTGAGTCTTCCTGGTTATGACAGTGATCCAGAACGGTATGAGGAAACGAAATGGATAGCTCCGGCTGCTCAATTCGTTGATCCCCAGAAGGAGGCAGAAGCTTATAAGTCTCTTGTTCGAGGGGGCATTATGAACTTGTCAGAAGTCATTGCTCTGCATGGAGGCGATTTTGATGAGAAGATGCGACAGAGGAAACACGAACTCACCGTTACGAAAGAACTGGGGATTGTTCTTGATACAGATCCATCACAAGTATCTGACAAGGGGTCTTTCCAACCATCTCTTTTCTCTGAATCGGAGCCTAATCAAGAACAAGAAGTTGACTCTGAGCCAGAGGAACTAAACTAATGAGCAAACCCTTTCTAGAACTCATGCGAGGAAAACGATCTGCTAAGCGCAGAGGATTTAATGCCACGCGATCAGCGGCTGTCGCTGAACCTCCTGTTGAGGAAGTTGTCGTTGATGAAACTTCTACAAAGGAGGAGCCATCAATTGAAGAACGTGACTTAACTAAGGAGACATATAAGCGTGCTTATGTCACTGAGTTTCGTAAAGAGAAGGAAGATCGAGTTATCGAATTTCCTTTTGCTAGTGAAGCTCCAGTCGAGCGAATGTATGGCACTGAAGTATTAGAAATAGACACTCGTGCAATGGACCTTTCCCGTCTAAATGACGGGGCACCACTGCTTTTTCAGCATGACGCTGATCGGATAGTTGGTGTAGTCGAACGCGCCTATGTCAAAGATAAGCGTGGTTATGCTCGCGTCAAACTTGCCAATAATGAGCTTGGACGTGAGATGCAGGAGCTGATTTCGGATAATATTATTCGGAATGTAAGCTTCGGCTACAAGATCAATGACATGGAAGCCGACAGGTCAACCACTCCGGTTACCTACCGTGCAACTGACTACCAACCTTTTGAAATCAGTCTGGTTACCGTACCAGCAGATCAATCGGTTGGCATTGGTCGTGCTTTGACTAATCCTCAGAGTACACAAACGGCCTCAGCCGTTAAAAGTAAACCCAACGGAGAAACTCCCGTGGAACCTACCCTCGACAAAGAGGCTATCCGCGCTGAGGCCAGTCAGGCCGCAGCAAAGGAAGCCGCTGAAATGATTGCGCTCGGTCAGCGTACTAAGAATACCGACCTTGCTCAAGAATTTATTTCTAACTCTCGTTCTTTAGAAGAATTGCGCACTGCACTTCTTGAGAAGATGGGTGTAGAAGAAAAGCCTATTAATCCAAAGGATTCTGAAATTGGCTTAACAGAAAAAGAAACTCGTAATTTCTCTTTCCTTAGAGCACTTAAAGCTTTGGCTCATCCTCAAGATAAAGAAGCTCAAAGAGCTGCTTCTTTTGAGTTTGAAGTTAGTGAAGCTGCTCAGCAAAAATCCGGCAAAGAAGCACGTGGCCTTTTGGTCCCTGCTGATGTGCTTGGTTATGGCCGCAGAGATCTAGTTGTTGGCACCGCCTCTTCTGGTGGTGATTTAGTGGCAACAGATTTGCTTTCAGCTTCATTCATTGATCTGCTTCGTAAGGCTCTTGTCTTGCAATCAGCAGGTGCAAATGTAATGACTGGACTGCAAGGAATGGTTGCGATTCCTCGTCAGAGTGGCGGAGCGACTACGTACCATGTCGCGGAGAACAGCAGTATTACCGAGAGTCAATTAACAGTTGACCAGGTAAGTTTGCAGCCTCGTACTATTGGTGCTCTGACTGATTATTCTCGTCGTCTATTACTTCAATCAAGTATTGATGTTGAGAATTTAGTGAGAAAGGATTTGGCTCAGCAAATTGCTATCGAGATTGAAAACCAAGCCATCAATGGCGTTGGTACTGAAAGCAAGCCTCTTGGCATTTTGAATGTAACTGGCATTAACACCGAATCAGGTGTTGCTGCATTCAGTGATTTCGTAAATGCTGAAGCTGCTCTTGGCACAGACAATGCTCTGCAAGGAAACCTTGGTTACTTGATGAATTCTGCACTTCGCGGAACTCTCAAAACTACTGAGAAAGCTTCTGGCACTAACGGCATCTTTGTTTACGAAAGCGACAACACCATCAATGGTTATAACGCCTACGTTTCCAACTCAATGCCTAACAGCACCGCTGTGTTCGCTAATTTCAGCGACATCATGATCGGTTTGTGGAGTGGATTGGATTTGATGGTTGACCCATACACCGGTTCCGCTGCTGGAACTGTTCGTGTAGTAGCCATGCAGGATTATGACGTAGCTGTCAGACATCCAGAGTCCATATGCAAACTTAGCTGATTTTTTAGGGGCCTCTAATGCAAATTGAAATCCTCAAATCAACCATTGTTGATATGAATTCAGTCGCTGCTGGTGATGTTGTTGAAACTTCTCAACGCACCGCTGACATGTTGATTGTTATGGGAAAAGCAAAAGCGGCTCCTGTAAGTCAGACTGTTGTTATTACATCTGAAGTCAAAGAGACTCCAGTACCAAAGAAAACCACTCCCAAACGGAAACTAAAAGCCAATGGCGATTCTCAACCTGGGATCTAAGACAACTCACGTTGCTCTTAGGGCCAACTCCTTGGGTAACAGCACAGCTACAGGCTCTGCTGTTGACCTCGTTGCCTATGAAGGCGACATGATTGTTTTTCTTGATGCTTCCGCAGGTGGCTCAGGAATTACATATGCAGTCAAGTTGACTGAATGCGACACCTCTGGTGGTACGTATGCGGACGTTTCTTCGGGAGCGTTTACTACGACCAGTGCGAACACCGCATCTGCTCAGAAGATGACTCTGAACACTAACGATTTAAAGCGTTACGTGAAGCTAGTTTGCACCGTTGCTGGTGGAACAGGAACAGGCTATGTCTCAGTCAACGCATTTGCGTCTGAGAAGTACGGAGCCTAATTAAATGGCGTTTGTCGAGACCCCTAATGCGTTCCTTGCTGACTTTGGCAAAACATGTCAAATCGGTGGTGGGTCGACATTTAAGGGGTTACTCGACTCGCCCGCAGATGTCATTGCGGGAGGTGTTGCAGTTACACGGGAATATTTGCTAACAGCAAAGACTTCTGATGTATCTTCTGCCTCTCGCGGCACTGCAATCACTGTTGATTCAGTCAACTACACGGTACGAGAGAATCTACCTGTAGATGACGCAGTTTTTTCTGAACTATTACTTAGCAAGGCCTGATGGCTGATACTCGTCGCGAACTGATCCTTGCAAGACTGAAGTCGAACTTAGACAGTATTTCAGATGCAACTGTTTATAGAAGTCGAGTTGAACCTCTCGCTAAAGGTGAATGTCCTGCTGTAATTGTTGAACCAATTAGTGATCAGCCTGTAGATACCAACTTTTACGACAAGATTGATTGGACTATGCGTGTTCGTGTAACAACTATTGTTCGTGCCGCTTTGCCTGATGACGTCTCAGATACATATTCACAGCAAGTTCACTCTTTGTTGATGGCAGATCAAACTGTTAATAGTTATGCGCTTGATTTAACTCCTGATCGCACAGATTTTAGCCTTATGGAAGCAGATACTCCTCTCGGTATCATTACTCAAGATTTCTTAGTGCGTTATCGCACAAGTCGAACATCTTTAACTTCAGCGTAGAATCATGACTAAAATGAAGGACAAGGAAATTCCTAATCCTGGGGCTGGCGGAACCTATCTGTTTGACCCTAAGACTGGAAAAACTACACTAGTCCCAGAACCCGAAACTCCTACAGAAAATGGCCCTAGCAAGAAAGACTCGAATCCTCGCGAAGATTGAATCGAGTTATAACAGCGACCCCTCGCCTGTTGGGGGATCAAATGCGATTCAAGTTAGCAACATTGAGCTGACTCCTATTGAAGCTGATAATGTACAAGCCGCTACCCTGCAAGGGTTCTTAGGAAACAGCACAAGAGGGACCATCCTTGCTGGAAAGAGAGTAGGGATAAGTTTTGATGTGGAATTATCAGGCTCAGCCAGCGCGGGCACAGCTCCAGCATATGGACCTCTTCTCAAAAGTTGTGGTTTAAGCGAGACAGTTGTTAGCTCAACTTCGGTGACATATGCACCTGTGTCTACGTCATTTAGTAGCAGTACGATTTATTGCTTCTATGACGCGACTCGTCACAAAATCACGGGTTGCAGAGGAACAGTGACTTTCAATCTTGTCGCAGGTCAATTTGCTTCCGCTAGTTTTCAGTTCATAGGAAGTTATGTTGCTCCTGATGCAACCGCAATGTCAGGTACTTTCACTGTTGCCAATCAAGCGGCTGCTTTAGAAGTTAATGACACAAATATCACAACAGCGACTTTCCACGGAGCAACTTCTCAACGTCTCGAGTCATTTGATTTGGCTTTGAACAATGAAGTAAGTTTTAAAGAAACAATGTCTAGTCAGGAAGTATTGATTACTAATCGTGCTCCTGGCGGCACTGCTGTCATTGAAGAGCCTGCAATCGGAACAACTGATTACTTTGCAAAAGCAGTCGCAACGACAACAGGAAATACCAGCATTGTATTAGGTGCATCGGCTGGCAACATTGTCACAATTAATGCTGCACAAACCGATATGACTGGAGTTTCGAGGGGCGAAACTAATGGAGTTAACAATTTGAGCATTCCTTATCTAGCACTACCCACAACTGCGGGTAATAATGAGACGAGTATCGTATTTACCTAGCCTTCATGGCATTTGTCCTTAAGAAATCGAACACTGTTAAGTGGCCTGTCACTTTTCAGAAAGCGGCTAATGGCGGAAAGTTTAAAAAACAAACTTTTACAGCCATCTTTAAGGAGCTTGGGCGGGATCAATTTAATGAATTAGCGGACAAGGGGGATGATCCTCTTATCAATGAGATTCTTGTTGGATGGGAAGGGGTTCAGGATGAAGAGAAAAATGAAATTCCTTTTAATGAAGAGAATAAAACGGCTTTATTAGACGATTTTGCAATTATGAAAGCACTTATCGAGACTTATGGGCAGGTTATTTATGGGGGAGGGCTTGAAAAAAACTAAAAGAAGCTGCTGAGTATTGGGTACGCGGTGGCTTTGTCGATGAACGGGATAAAGCGTTAGAAGCTTTTGGGGCTACAGCAGAACAAATGGAGCAAGCAAGGTCTCAACATAGTGAGCGTGATTTTGAGGTATGGGTTGATAATTGGGATACCGTTGTGATGTTTCTGCGGATGTCTACGCAGTGGATTGTTTCTATGGGAGGTCCAACAGGACTTAACTACTCAAGTCTTGAATACCTCTGTAAGCTATACCCAGTGAAAGATGCGTGTGCCTTGTTTGAAGGCATACAAATTATGGAAATGGCCGCCTTGGCCGCTATGCACACTAAAAAGTAATGGCTCGTTCAGCGTCAACAGAACTTCTAATTAAGGTCAATACTCCAGGTATTGAGAAGTTACCGAAGTTAGGTAATGCGTTAAAACGTTTAAGTACAGATACTTTAAAAGCAGGTGTTAATACAAAGCAGCTTGCAATACAACTTAGGGCTAAAGAGAAAGAGACTGTCAAAAGTATTAATAGCACTAGGAGCCTTTCTGTTGCGTGGAGGGAATTAGCGGCAAGCGTTAAGTTCGGAAGTAATAGATTTAAAGAGGCTACTGCGGAAGCGAGAAGGCTTGAGGCTTCTCTTGCCAAGATGCAAGGTCGCAAGGCTGGACGTGGTGGGAGAATGGCAGGTCTTGCCAAGACTGGTGGAGCGATTGCAGCGGCTGGTGTCTTTGGTGGTCCTGAAGGATCTATTGGTGCCGCAATTGGTGGATTAATGCCAGGGGGAGGGCCTATTGGTGCTGCTGTTGGTGGTGCAATTGGTGCTCAGGTTGGAATGGTTAGACAATCGATTGGTGGTGTTGCTTCTTACGATGCACAACTTGAGTTGCAGAGACGAGCTTTAAGTCTCGTTATTGGAGATACTAAGGAATATCAAAAGGCTCAGGAATTCCTTGCTGATACAAGTGATCGTCTTGCAATTCCTCAAGATGTCATCACAAGACAGTTCACTCAATTATCTGCTTCTGTCTTAGGTGCAGGAGGGAATGTTAAAGATGCAACTAAGGCTTTTGAAGGTATAGCTGCTGGTATTCGAGGAACTGGTGGAAATTTAGAAGACATGAGGGCTGCAATGGTTGCAACTTCTCAGGTCTTTAGTAAAGGCAAGGTAAGTGCAGAAGAATTAAGACAACAGTTAGGTGAACGTTTGCCAGGTGCCTTTACTTTGTTTGCTAAATCAATGGGCAAGACACCTGCTGAATTAGATAAAGCTTTGGAAGGAGGAAAGGTAACGTTGCAAGATTTCATGAACTTTGTTGATGAATTGACTGGCGAATATGGCAAAAATGCAGAAGAATTAGCAAAGGGTCCAGAAGCTGCGGGCCAAAGATTAGAAACAGCAATGAGTAATTTTAAAGATGCAATAGGAGATATTTTGACTCCAATTGGTGCTGCATTTCAAGCTACATTCGCAGCAATTGTTAAGGATATTACTGCTGCCATTAATGCTTTCAATCGTTTTATGGGGATTGGTTTAGATAATGCGATTGCCAAGACAGAAAGAGAACTAGGAAAAGCAAGAGAAGCAGAAGAGAGAACAGCAGGAACAAAAGGAGGGTTTAGGTCGACAAATAGGAGGGCGTTATTGGAAGCAAAACTTGCAGAATTAAAAGGAAAGCAGACGGAGCTAACAAAAGAACAAAACCAGAGCCTTAGAGAGCAGCAAAATATTCTTAATGGAACTGTGGCTGTATATCAAAAAATTGGTCAGGCAATTAGATCAGGAATGGCTGACGCACTAGAAGCTTTAATTACTAAATCAAAATCTCTTAATGATATCTTTTCTGGCTTATTAAGACAAATAGGAAGGATGTATTTGCAGCAAGCGATGTCAGGCATTAGTTTACCTTTCCTGCCCAAAGCTGCTGAAGGTGCTCATTGGAGCGGAGGATTTAAAGCTTTTGATGAAGGTGGAATAGTTAATAGACCAACTCTTGGATTAGTAGGAGAAGGTGGTGAGTCTGAATACATCATTCCTGAATCAAAGATGAGTGCTGCAATGAATCGCTATGCTGCTGGGGCAAGAGGCGAAGCTGTTATTCCTGGTGATGGAGCTACTGGAGAAGATGGTGGTGATAGTGGAGGAGGGATGGGAGGATCTATTGACGTTCGATTTGCTTCTGAAGTTATCAATGATATTTCTTATGTCACGTATGCCCAATTTGAAGCAGGCGTTCAACAAGCCGCTGCTGAAGGCGCAAAACGTGGAGAACATGCTGCCTTACATCGATTACAAACCAGCCCATCCACTAGAAGGAGGGTTGGGGTCTAATGGAGGTCTCTATAGGGAATTTTGTTTCTTTCTTTGCTAACGATGAGATCACTTTTAGGTATCAGAATTTTTTCATAGATAAAAATATTAGTAATGATGATGGGAGTGGATCGGCTGAATACTTATTTCTTCCTTTTGGGTTCTCCGGTATTAGTGTTAATACAACAGGTGATGGCGTAGAAGCAGAGCTGGTTTTCCCTGCCAATACAATTAGCAAGTCATGGGCAGATGACGCTATCTCAAATAATTGGATTATTCATGTACGAGTAATGATCCTCGATCCAGATAATGATTCTACGGCAACAAAACTGTCTCAGTGTTATGGGCAAGCGTCTGGTGCGATATGGGATGAAGTGTCATTAAAAATGTCATTAAATACAGTCATCGATGCCGTTGGTGCAGACATACCTCAAAGAAAAGTTAACAAATATCTTGTAGGAGATTTGCCTACAACAACTCGTGTCCTCTTACAATAATCTTTGTTTAGACCTTATAGGTGTTCCCTATCGTTTAGGCAGTGATTTGTCTGATGGATATATCGACTGTATTCATCTTTGTTATGAAGTCTGGAGGAGGGTAGGTATTCACCATCCGACTTATGACCCAAATTGGTATGAAGCAAGTAGGCGAAGTATTCTGAGAGATCTCTACAAATGGGGGTACAGAATCCCAAAGCCCCTTTACGATGGAGATATTCTGGTCATTCCAGATGAAGGTTGGAATTTTGCTATCACATGGAATCAAGGCATTCTTTACTGCAATCCGATACTTGGCAAAGTAGCTTGGTCGGCGCAAGAACCTATGAAGTTCCACTGCTTCCGTGGGAGAGGCAGCTCATTAGGGCTATTGGTTGCACCGAGGACGAGTACAAGTATTTTAGATTCGAAGCTTTAAAGAGAAGCGGTCTTAGACCCGCTGGTTACGAGCATATTCCTTATATAGAAAACAAAGTTATAGCAACTTGGGTTGTTCAATTAATTGTTGGGCTGACATTGACTGCTGTTTCAGTCATGTTGGCCCCTAAGCCTCCAAAACCGGAGAAGGTAACACGAAGAGAACTGGGTTCTACTAACCAAGCTGGCCGTTTTACACCGACACATGGGTTTGATAGCGCAGCAGAATTAGCAACATATGGGCAACCTCTCCCTATTGTCTTTGGCGAAGCAAAATATGACGATCAAGGGGGACATGTAGCAGGAGGAATGTTAGTTAGCCCCCTGCTTGTCTGGTCGAGGATGTTCAGCCTTGGTCATGGACAGGCTGTGAAACAACTTTTCATTGTTAGCGAGCAAGGGCATGAATCTGCTAGTGACCGAATGGGACTCATTGCCCCTGATTTAGGTGGGATTTTTATTGGCAATGGAGCGTTGGATGCACTCTATGAAAAAGAATTCGCTTTTTACTGGAAACCAAACACAAGGGGAAACTATCGCATCAGGAGAGGACTAGATGGAACAACTAATAACCTGTTGTACGGAACAGTTGCCGAAGAGCCAGCTCAAAGGTTTGCGTCAGGAGACGTAGATAATGTTGACCATGATGATGTTTTTGATTGTCCTGTTGCCGCGAATGGAGAACTAGAAAGTAGCTTTTGCGAAGCACGTAGCTTGTCTAATAATACGGACTTTGGAGCATATTCTCCTATCTCATCAGGCACAGAATATAAACCTAATTGGCGAGTTATTTCTATTCCAGATAATGAGGATCCTGGACAGATTTTGCGTTTTGAGCGGGTTAAGATTGCAGGTTCTTTAGATGCAAGTGGGCTCGAATATTACAACGGCGCTGACAACGAAATGGACTATCATGCTCACTTCTGGGGGATGGGCGGGTCTGGTCGTTGTTATAGCCGCCGGATGGGAATTGTTAAGTTAACAAAATCTAATGGCACTGAAATAACTGCTAGTGAAAGTGAAAAGTTCAAGATCTACGGGGCTGGATCAGGTGAAGGGATTAATGAAGATGACGAGATTACTTTTTTAATTACAAGTGGAACGGCAAAGGTAGATCCTGATATCTATGCTAATGGGAAAGTTAAAGTCGAGGACATAAATGGAACTGTTGATGAACTACGGGAGAAAGCAGATGACTCTTTAAAGATAGGGACGATTTGGCAAATAGGGCGAACTTGGTGGCAAGTTACAAATAGGTCTATTGAACGTTGGCAGTCTGGTATAGATGAAACTCAAACTATTACTTTGAAATGTATCGATAATGATCCTTTGCCAAACACTGCGGAGAAGGTTGGAATAGTTAATGAGAAAATTATCTTATTGAGAGGAGTTAGCACTGCTAGAGGAACTTCTGCTTTTTATCATGGAAATTATATTGGAGATATACTGACGGAGCAATTGCATACAGATGTAACACCTGGCCCTAATTTCTTTCCTTTAATGCAATCATCTTTTGCTCTAGTGAGGAATACAAGGGCGTGTAATGTAACAGAAATAGGGATAAAATCACGAGTTTTTGCTCAGCTAAACGGCCTATTTAATTTCCCAGCCGTTCCAACTGCAGCCGATTTACATCAATTTGATGACGATAAAATATCTTTGACAGGAGGATCAATTAGCAGCTATATCCATAGGTACTCTTTCTTCTATATTAAATTAAGGCCTGCAGGTTCGAAGCCAAATAGTAGTGAACTCTATGAATGGGATCAGATAGACTTACCTTTTGGAATTTACGGATCTAACCCTATAGATCAGTACAACTCTATTCAGATTTTTCATGATGAAAAAAGAGCAATGGAGTACAAGTTCGTTCCAAAAACAGGAGCTGAAGTTCATCATAATTCAGAAGAAAAGCCTTTTTTGATTCTTGATGCGACTGCTCCTATTTATACTTTAGGGTCTAACAATGCAGGAGAAACTTTCACTAGCTATGGAACGTTTACTGTTAAAGCACGAGGTCTTTGGACACGTAGAAAAGACTTCATAGGTACTATTCAAACTGAACATAATGGCGACACAAATAGAGAATTTGTTTCAGCATCGGGTTCTATCCCAGAGCAATACAACAGGCAAAAACCTAATTCTGTAAGTGCAAATATATTTCCTGCAAGTGCAGCAGGTGATTACAGCGATGTTTTTGGCAGACGACATGCTTTAACAGAAGAAATCTTTGATAATGCAAATGCGTATAACACTGGCCTTATTGAGCACAAAGGAGAGAAGAAAGAAGAATTTCTCACTGCTGTCGATCCGAATAATTCAACTACTAAAAAAATAAGAATTAAGTTGACTTCCTGGGCTTTCAGGATGAAGCGTGCAGATTGTTCTGTTAGTACAGATGGAGCTAACTGTGACGGGACTGATAATCCTTTTTGGGCGAATAGAGCTGCTGTTGGAGCGAGTTTCGAACGTTGGCATTCATGGTATCCTCCTGAGATAGAAGTTGATTACGACTCTTCTGATACGACTGGAAACTGGGCAGTAGGTGATGTAGCTGAGTTGTCATTTAATCTCCCCGCCTATAACAATGTCGGCACTGAAAATCCTTTTGCTCGTTGGATGGTTGATGCAGGGCATACGAAAGTCGGGTATAGATTTACAGTCACAAGTATTCAACAAGTTTCAGGGGGAACGAGAAGAAGATCTGCCGCACGCTGTTTCGAGGAGGCAACTCATTATGCTGATATAAGTGCATATGAAGGAGTTGTCACAAGATCGAATGAATCCGGTCCTGAACATCACATTACTTATGTAAATGAGATTGTCGAAAATCCTGCAGAGACAGCACTCTATGCAGGTTTGACAATCAGTGGAATAGCCGTCAAAGCCAGACGTAATTTCTCCAGTATAGATCAAATCCGGCTTTGGCTCGACAAAGGTATTCCTGTTCAACATTTACATCCACTTGACAGTAATTCGATTGGGGCGAGCAACCTTTTAACAGATCTTTTTTATTACCTGTTGACGAACAGGACGGCAGGATTAGGAAGAATATTAAATATTGGAATAGATGAAGCTTCTCCTAAGCTTGTAGATAAAGATCAGTTGATTGCGACTTCTAAATTCCTTAGACTCAACGAACTCTTCTATAATGGAGCGATCGCAGGGTCTATTAATTTAAGAGAATATATGAGTGAAGTTGCACCACATTTCTTGTGCAATTTCATTATTAGTGATGGACGATTCAGTTTAAAGCCTGCACTGCCTGTTACTGATTCAGGGGCAATAGATACAGGTCGAGTCAATATTAAACAACTATTCACAGGGGGGAATATTATTGAAGGTAGTTTTGAGGCGACTTATCTAACGGCAGAGCAAAAGAAGTCATTTAAGTGTCTTGTTAAATATAGGCAGGAGAGGGAAAACCAGTTCCCATCAGAGAAGACGATTGGAGTTTCTATTGCTGATACGTCTAACACATCGCACCCTCAAGGGCATACTGCTCGTGTACTTCCGGAAGAAACATATGACTTGACTCAATATTGCACTACAAAAAATCATGCCTTAAAAGTGGCTAAATATTTATTATCTTTAAGGCATAGGGTTACTCATACTATCTCATTTAAGACGACGCCTTACGGGGTCTCTCTTGGGCCCTCTGATTTGATTCGTGTTGTTACTGAGTTTCAACCTTATTCCGCTGCAAATAATGGAGTGGTTACAACAGATGGAACTTTGGTCAGCGTGAATAGCCTTAGTACTGATACTGATCACACTGTCCTTTATTACAGGCCTGGTGAGGACAATCCTGTTACAGAGGGGATTCTTAGAGTTAATTCTGGAACAGGGAAGGTTGCAAACAGCGATATCTTTGGATGTGTCTTCACGATCTTAGATAATTCTTCCACGCAGCAAAATGTTTATAGGGTTGAGCAACTAACGATTGGCGAAGATAATATGGTGGAGGTTATTGCATCGGAATTTCCTTGTAATAGCAGCTTGTCTAGCTTGATTGCCAAAGATGTCTCAGGCGAAACTACTGGCCTTTACACTATTGACCCAGATTAAAAACTATGGCATTCCCGACGTTAGTTCCTTCTAGTAGGACTTTTACTCCAGGCAATTTCCCACAAAAGGTCTTTAAGTCACAGTCTGGCTCAGAGACTAGAGTCTTATATGGGGACAAAGAGACAGATGCAAAGCTTTCTCTTGGATATAAGAATTTGTCTGACACCGAGTCAGATGACTTTATTATTCATTTTCGTTCAGTAAAGGGAACTTATAGTACTTTTCAGTTAAATGCTGTTGGGAATACACATGCAAAAGGAGGGTGGACTGGGGACACAGATGCGATCGGGAAGCCTGCTGGCACTAAATGGAGATATGCGCAACAACCGAAAATAACAAGTGTGCGACCTGGAATCAGTAATGTAAAAGTCGATTTAGTTGCCGTTTTGTAGGTAGACTATCCCAAGGAGGCTAACCAATGGCAAGCAAATTTTATTCAGGGAAAGACGGTGTCTTAAGAGTGGGCGGTACGACCCAGTACAGAGTTACCTCTTGGAATTTTGAGGCCTCCTTAGAAGTGTTAGATACAACTTCTCTAGGGCATAAAGTGCGTCACTATAGTCCAGGAGTCCAAAGCTTCTCTGGTGCTACCGTCCTTAAATATTATCAAGATGATAGCGATCGAAATGATGCGGCTGCTTTATTAAAGAATTTGATAAGAACAGATACATCTACTGATGTAGCCACTGTTGAATTTACTTTGAGATTACAAGATGGGTCTCTTAATAAAGATATTACGTTCAATGCTTATATAACAAGTGCATCTTTTGGCGCAGTAGTTGGAGATATTGTCAGTGCAAATGTCAAGTTTAAAACTACAGGGGATTTGACGGAGGCTACTATTTAATGAGTGTCTATTTAGGAACAAAAGGGGCGGTTCATTTACGACGGACTTTTGATGGTGGAGAGATTTCTACCTCACTGAATAATAGTGAGATTGATGCCAGTAAAAAACGGATAGCATTTGATTTTGCAAGTAGAGGTGATATCAGTGAACTCATAACAGGAGATGAACTTGAGGTTCGAGCTGATAGCAATTTAGTTTTTATAGATAGCTATTCTAAAAAAACAGGAAATTGGTGGGTAAACGTTGATGAGCTAGGAGGAGTACGACTTTATGCATCATATGCACACGCGATAAGTGGTGGCGTTTCGAATGCAATAACTTTATCCGATCAATCTGCAGGATGGTCTTTAAATGTTCGGATTACTGTTCAAAATAAAGTCCATCGATTAATGGGGCAAATAACAAGCTATGAGTTGAATACAAATAGAGAGACAATAGATGTGAGTTCTCTAGGCCAAGACTTCAGAAAACAATATTCAAGCTTAATGTCAGGGAGTGGGAGGCTTGAGATCATCTGGGACTATCGTGATTCTGTTGGAGCGGGTGAGTACGAAACTGCTCAGTATTTACAACAATTACTTCTTCGTTCAGAGATAGGAAGTGTTTTTGACGCTCATTTGTATTTAAAGCAAGAGGGCTATTCCCCAAGTGGAGCAGCAGGCACATCTGATGATGTCATTTGGTACGAGATCTATGGAGTTATTACGAATACTGCAGTTGCTTTTAATGTTAATGAAATCGTAAAAATGACAGCGGATTTCGTTACGACAGGAACAATCAAGCTGAAAGTGATGACATATGCCGAATATAAGGTTCTTCAAGAAACTTTGGATGACATCCTTCTTGAACAGGATGCCTCGGCTAAACTCTTACAAGAAGCTTTCTAATCCTTTTACTCGGAGGAGTTGTCTGACATGGCGGATGCAAAAATTAGTGCTCTTACCGAAGTAACGGGGAGCGGTTTAGATGATGAGGACGTTCTAGCGATCGTCAATACCGGAGCAACAAAAAGGGTCAAATTTAATGAGCTTATTAGCACTGCAGGGCTAAATAAATTATCTGGAACGCCTATTCCTTCTGGCAAGATTGCCTTTGCGGGCGGAGCGATAGCAGATGGGGCTCTTGGCACAAACTCAGTTAATACAGTCAATATCAAAGATTCAAATGTCGATGCCGATAAATTAGCCGACTGGAGCACAGCGATTCTTGCTACTTCAGCTCCAACTAAAAATTACAATGGTCAGCTATGGGTAGACACTGACGATTCACATAAGGCCTATATCCATGATGGGTCTGACTGGCAAGCATTAGGTGCAGGTACGACTTCAGTTCTGCCAACAAGTGCTAGTAATGCCATCCCGACATTAAATATCACGGCTGCCACAAGCAACAACGTGGTAACTCTTAGTGGAACAATTCCGAACTCGACTGGAGCAAAACAGTTTTTAGCCGGACCAACAGGAGCAGCCGGAGCAATATCGGCACGAGCGATTGTTGCTACAGACTTACCAGTCGCAGATGCGTCCAATCTTGGAGCAGTAAAAGTTGATGCAACTTCAAGTGGAATAGCAATTGATGGATCCACAAGTGTTATCAGTATTAACAACACGGTTACTGCTGCTTCAAACGTCATTGTTTCTCATAGTGCGAAGGGTTTAATAACAAGTTCGCGGGCAATTACAGCAACAGATATTCCTATAGCTACAACAAGTGCAAGAGGAGCTGTTATTCCTTCAAATGCAGGAGGATTAGCAATAGATGGGAGCGGTAATTTAACTCTCAACAACACAGTAACAGCAGGCACTTATGGAAAGGTCACTGTTAGTACAAAAGGTCTGGTAACTGCAGGAGCTGCACTTGTCGCTGGAGACATTCCTGATTTAGCAGCCAGTAAAATAACAAGTGGAACTATAGATATAGCTCGGATAGGGAATGATTCGATAACAGGAGAGAAGATGGCTAATTCTTCTACTTGTATCGTTCAATCTATAGCTCAGCTTGGTTATCCAACTGCTTTATTTACAGGCCAATTGTTATTTGATAGTGTCGCTGAAGATGCGTTCTTATGGGACGGCAATGCTTGGCAGGCTATTACTACATTAACGAAAGGAAGTTTGGTAAATGGGGGAACATTTAACGCCAGCACAAGCAAGATGGCTTCAATTACTACAGCAGGCAGTGCGGCTGGTCTAGTAGTTGGATCAAATTTACCTACTCCAAGTGCAAATACAGATGGAGTTTACGTAGTCGTAGCAACGGCTGGTACACCTTCTGCTCCTGCTCCAGTAGTCGCACTTAATCCTCCTGATTATATATTAGGAATCACAAATACAGCAGCAGGATCCAGTTGGAATGAGATTGATCTTTCTGCAACTGTAAGTGGACAAATCGCAGCAAATGTTGGCTTCACTCCATACGGTCAACTTTCAAGCACTAATTGTCAAGATGTTATAGAAGAATTAGAGACAGAAAAACTTGGGAAAGCAGGCGGTGAAGTAACAGGTGAGCTACTTATAGGAGCTGCTGGTTCGTTGGTATTCGAAGGGTCGACTGCGAACGCCTATGAGACAACAATTACTGTTGTGGATCCATCAAGTGCTGATAGAACGGCGACATTCCCTGACGCATCTGGAACGGTAGTTCTTGCTGGTAATGCACAAATAGTTTCTGCAGATATAAGTACAAGTGCAGCTATTCCTCTAAGCAAGCTCGCGAATCTAACTGCAGCTCAAGTCATTGTTGGCAATGCCAGCAATATCCCAACGGGAGTCAGTTTAAGTGGTGATGTTTCTATTACAAATGCAGGCGCAACCACTGTTGTTTCTGGAACCACTTCAGCCGCAGGAAAATTACAACTAAGCGACGCAACTAATTCGAGCAGCACGTCTCTTGCGGCTACCGCAAATGCAGTCAAAACAGCGAAAGATGCGGCTGACGCTGCGGCGACGACTGCTAATGCAGCTCTGCCGAAAGCAGGCGGAGATATGACGGGTCATCTCAACCTTGACAACGATAAAGAGCTGAGAATGATGGAGGCCGATTCTGCGGGTTCCGCGTATGTCGGCTTAAAAGCTCCCTCCGACATGGGGAGTGTTTCGTCTTACACCCTGTCATTCCCTGCAGCAGCCCCCGCAGCAAACAAAGTTCTTAAATGTGATGCGTCTACTCCGACAACTCTGGTTTGGAGTGATGACGTAACCAACGTCGCAGCTTCTGCCTTAACTGGGACAACGATGGCAGTCAATGTCGTCACTTCCAGCCTGACAACGGTCGGGACAATTGCCGCAGGAACTTGGGCTGCAGTGGATGTAGCCGTGGCTCACGGCGGTACAGGTTCTAGTACAGCAGCGGGCGCATTAACAAACCTGGGAGCGGCTGCACTTGCTGGATCGACATTTACTGGAAACGTCAATCTTGGTGTTGACGACACTGGAGTAGATCTAAAACTATTTGGAGCAACAGCAGGCGCTTATGTCCTTTGGGACGAATCAGCAGATGAACTGCTAACAGGTGGTGGAGCGACTGTAAACATAGTCAAGGACAAACTGAAGATAGGAGGTACAGCGGTTACAACTACAGCCGCAGAATTGAATGTTTTAGATGGATTTACTGGAGATGTAGACGATCTTATTTATGCCAAAGATTTAAAAGCTACAGGGGTAACTTCCACAGAATTTGACTATTTAGATGGAGTTACTTCTGCGATACAAACTCAACTCGACACAAAAGCTGCTACAGGAGGAGCTACTTTCACAGGCAATGTGAATTTAGGAGTAGACGATACAGGTGTAGATCTGAAACTTTTTGGTGCGACTGCTGGCGCTTACGTTCTCTGGGACGAGTCAGATGACACCCTGAAAACAGCAGGTGGAGCCTTCATAGATGTTGTAAAAGACAAATTAAAGATTGGTGGAACAGCAGTTACTACCACGGCTGCAGAGTTAAACGTTTTAGATGGCATCCCTGGGACATTAACTGCAACTGAATTAGGGTATGTAGATGGAGTCACCTCTGCAATCCAGACACAATTAGATGCAAAAGGGGTTGGAGATGTAACTCTTACTGGAACTCAAACCTTAACTAACAAGTCTCTCACCGCTCCTACTATCACTGGTGCTGCAGATCTAAGCGGTGCTGCATTAACAGGTGCATCACCTCTGGTTTTCGAAGGATCAACAGCGGACGGATATGAACTGACCCTTGCCGTCCCAGATGTCGGAGCGGACAAAACTATCACCCTGCCTGATGCAACGACAACTCTCGCAGGACTAGCAGTTGCTCAAACATATACGCTGCCACAACGCTCCACTATTAGTTCAGTCAACTATGGAGCAACAGTGACGTTAGATCTTGATACTGCTCAAGACTTCGCCATTGGTGCATTAACAGGAAACCTTACACTTGCTAATCCATCAAATATCGCAAACGCCGTCGGGCAGAGCGGGGTGATTTACCTTGTTCAGGACGGGACGGGATCGCGGACTTGGAGCCCAGGTAGCCAATGGCATCTACGTGGTGGAGCGGGTGATTTATCAACTGCCGCCAGTGCTGTGGATACTTTGGTTTATACCGTTAGATCATCGACTTCAATCGTCTGTGACCTTATCCTTGATTGTAAAGCTAAGTCTTAATCATGGTCCTTGACTCTAAAGAATTACTATTAAGTGCTGCCGCAAGTGGTGATCCAATCCTGGATCCACGCTGGTCTGCCCGATGGGATGAAAGCAAAAATAACCATATAAGGCGTAATACTCATGGTGTTAACACAAAAAAATTCACCTGGTCTGTATGGATAAGGCCTAGTAGTACGGCGGCTCCAGGTGGTGGAAACCCTGGGAATATGAACTTACTAGGAACTGAATATACACAAGACAATAGTGGTGCTTATAAATGTCAATGGCAAGTCGATGGAGGGAGTGGAAAAATAATTCTGAATGATGCAAATAGTTCTGCACGGAATACAACAAATTGGAGAATTTTTGATCAAACAGGATGGGTACATATAGTCTTTGCAGTAGATACCACTCAAGGCACTGAAACAGATAGGGTTAAGGCGTTTTGTAATGGTGTACAAAGGACTGATTGGGATTCAGGCGATTCATTGAATTTTCCAAGTCAGAATTATACGTACAAAGTTGATTCAAGTGATAGAGATTGGTATATCGGTAGCTATATAGGGGCGGGTAACTTCTTTAAAGGCTATATGTCAGATTTCGCTTGTCTCGATAATCTTGCACCAAGTACAACCACAAGAACAATTGATGGAATTACTCATACAGTTCTAGATGATTTCTTCGGTGAATTCCATGAGGATACTGGCGAATGGATTTTTAAAGAATACTCAGGCAGTTATGGCAGCAATGGATTTTATTTATCAATGCAAGATAACAGTAATTCAACTTATTACGCGGGTAAGGATACTAGCGGCAATAACAAGCATTTCACTGCATATAACTTCGGCTCCACTAGTACTGGCAGCAGTGTTGAAAATTGGTTTACCAGAGAATCAAATGTAAGTGGAGGCACAGCTACAGGTGCAGGTGGCGTATGCAGTGGTTCGTTTAACACTTGGAATGCCTTATATAATCCAAAATCCAGTAATTCAGGTGTCGGAGTTGGAGTTAAAAGAGACGGCTCTTTAATTTCAAGGACTACAGACAATAAGTGGAGGATGGCTCTTGGAACAATGGCTATTCCTACAACAGGTAAGTGGTATCAAGAGGTTCATTGCACTCAAGATGATGATTTTTGGATGGGTATTGGAAATATGTGTCCTATCTCAAAATATAGCGGCGGCACAGTTAGAAGTGAATCAACATCCGTAGGAGCTTGGTATGGCTATGATGGAGGCAAATACGTCGATGGTAGTCATACTGCAAGTGTTGGTGGAACTTTAGAAGCGGATGACATTGTAGGTATTGCTGTTGATTGCGATGCAAGCCCTAGAACAGTCAAGTTTTACAAAAATAATAGCTTGCAATTTACGCAGAACTTTTCTACTGCGATGAATAATTGGTTAGAAGGTGGAGTGGGAATAGTGAATCCAGGATTGTTCTTTGGGGCGGATAGATATAGCGGAACAGCAGATATGGTTCTAAATAATGGAGCCAGACCATTTGCTCATCAAGCTCCAAGTGGTTATGTTCCACTCTGTACTCAAACTTTACCGACTCCAACTATTAAGAATCCAAGATCACATATCGGATTTATTAATTATTCAGGAAGTGCGGCAGCTATCTCTGGTTTCGGACATACACCAACCCATGTTTGGGTAATGAGACAGTTTGGGGATGAAAGAAAAACAGTTTGGATGAATAAAATTAACTCTGATGCAGAGGATCAAACTCTATATGTAGGCTTCAATGACGCTTATACCAACCAGCCAAGTGGAGGAGAAGACGGGAAAGACGGATATATAACAACTTGGGGGAGTGATGGAGTAACTTTCAGTGGCAGCGGCAGCCCAGGAAAATACGATGTTTGTAGTACACAATACAGTGCAACTCAATTATCTTCCGACGGGAAAGGAAGATTTGGCGCCTTATCTTGGGACGTAGGAACTCCATCGACTGTGACGATTGAAGGAGATTCCACCGCTGCTAGAGCAGCAAATACTGATACAGGAATGTCATTAATACTTTGGGATCTGGATGACGGCAATAACACAGTTCCACACGGATTAGATAAAGCTCCTGAATGGTGGATGCTCAAAAGAGTTCAGTCAGATGGTGAAAATGGAAGGTGGTTCCATGAAAGTTTAGGAATGAATAAATATATAAACATGTCAGGTAATAGCGGCGCTACAACTGACACCACTATTTGGAACAATACTGCTCCTACAGCTACTAACTTATACGTCAACCAATCCAGTTCTAACCTTGGAAGTGGTGGTTACGATTACTTGCTTTTCGCAGCTCATAGTGTGTATGGTTTCTCTCATATGGGTTCTTATGTTCAATCAGATGATCGTGATCCTTTAGAGCAGCCTTATTGTTATTGCGGCTTCCGTCCCATATTGGTGATATTAAAAGGAACGGGAGGGGAATTCTGCATGTGGCATGACAGTTGGGGACCAAATGGAGGTCAAAACTGGAGGAAGTATTACAGGAGATTCTGTCTTCAAGTTGGGCTAGGTACAGCCACCGCTTCAACAAGTGATGGAGACGCTATTGATTTCTTATCAACTGGTTTCCGTTTAAGAAATGCTCCTTATAGCCACTTCGGAAGTAGCGGCACCTTTACTTATGCAGCTTGGGGCGTTCCAACAAAATACGCCCGTGGCGGCGCTTAAACTTCCTTCATTGCTTTCAACTCATGGCTCTTTATAAGCATCCTGACGGTCATTACCTAAATCCAGGTGAATGGTTCGTTATTGGAGACCAACAGTATCCGCCTAAATGGCTTGGACTTTCCTCTGACAGTGAGAAGACAGCTCTTGGCATCACGATTGAAGCTGATCCTGTTGTTAAATCTTTTGATTCAGCTTTCTATGATGGCTATGACGACAGCGGTAATTTGATAGACAAGTCTTTGACTGATGTCAATGTTGTCGATGAAAGTAATAACCCTGTCCTTGATCCCAATACTGGCAAAGCTTTAGTTAACAAAGGCTTAACCAATATATGGTTAAAGTATCAAGATGATGAGGCTTATCAATTAATTAGAAAATATGACTGGTATGCAAATAGAAAGAGTTTTGCTGGGACTGCAATCCCCACAGACGTGACCACCTATGTAGCTGCTGTTCGCACCGCCTGCACTACCAGAAAAGGAGAGATTTCGGCTTGTTCATCAACTACAGCTTTATCTGATTTGATTAATAAAAACACAATTACAAAGTGGCCCGATGATCCAAGTTAGTGCATTTTTCGGATTGGTATTAGCTTTAGTTATTGGGTATAGCCTGATCTTTATAGCTTCTTACGATCCACATCGCTGATCACTGATAGACTTTCACGGTTATTTCTCTTGTGAGGAGAGTCTTATGTCCAAAATTGGACTTGCAGTTGCGGCTGCTTTAGTTGGTGGTTCGGCTGCTTATGCAGGGCCCTATTTGAATATTGAGAACAATGCTGGCTTCTTAGGATCTGATTACGCAGGGAGCGTGACGGATCTGGCAATTGGCTACGATGTTGGTCTTGGGGACAATGCAACAGTTGGGGCACAAATTGGCCCGGCCTTCGTAAATCCTGATGGTGATGTAGACGGATCTACTCAGATCTCAGGCAAAGTCTTTGGTGACATTGACTTAGGAGAGAAGGTGAATGTGTATGGAGAGTTTGCTCTTCTTACCAATGAGGACACCGACAACATTTACAACTTAAAAGCTGGTGCAACGTACCGCTTCTAAGTAGATTCAGAGTGTAGGCGTCATTAACCTACACTCCTCACACACACAAATGCCCGCTACTCTGGTCATCGGTTAGCGGGTTTTTTACTAATTATGCAAAAAGTCTTTAACGCTTTAAGTGCTGTTTCTTTCGTACTTGTCGTTGCGATAGGTGCTGGGGGCATTGTTACTTACAAATGGGCTACCAGTCCGAAGACACATGAACAGCTACAACAAAAAGTAGTTGAAAGTATAAAAAGCTCTTTAAAAATCCCTGGCATGACTGGTGGTGCAACACCTATTGGCGGTAAAAAAGGAGCAAAGTTACCTTTCTGATTTGACTGAAGTTGTTGAACCACAAATAAACATAAGAGTTGCGCCTGAAGTAGAAGCAATTCCTCCACCAATCATTCTTGAACCTCCAGTAACAAGAGAACTTCCTTGGGGTTTTCCTGTTATTGATATGCCGTGTGCAATGACACGGGAGAAATATTCATCTGGAACGTCCGATTACAACGTAGATCCAGAGGGGAATATGGTTTTATGCGAAGGAGGTGCTCCCGCTTTCTTTGCTCCAGAGCTAACTCCAGGAATAAAGATAATTCCACAAGAGTTGAAGGTATCGGACTACGTAAAGGACGAACAAGAATCGATAAAACCAACGACTCCAAAGATCAAAATCCCAGAGATACCTCCTAGACCACCATGCCCTCCGATTGGGGCAATTCCTGTAGGCAGCATTGGCAAATATGGAAGAGGAAGGATCCTTGCTTATAGAGAAGACCTTGTTTCTGGGGAATGTATAACTGAATATCAACCAATAAAAATCATTGAGACAGTAGATCATTTCACTCCTCCACCTGCATTAGTAACGGGAGTAATGGCAACTGCGTTATTTGGAGCGTCAGCAGCATTATTAGCAGCACCTTTAACTGAAGTAATCAAGAAAAAAAGCAAGCCTCTTCAAAAGAAGATTATTAAATTCGTGAAGAAGAAATTAGGCAAGAAAGATAAACCTGTCTCAAGAGCTGAAAGGATACAAGCTCAACGTGAGCGCAGAGCTACTGACTTGATGTGGCGTTCCCTGGGTAGGAAATAGAGTGACTGTGTTGAGGCAAAACACCTGGAGGATTAACCCGTTCAACGTCTGCACACAAGAGGGAATATTTAGTGCCTTCTTTGAATCGAACGCCTTTACCCAAAAGTTCTGCACATATTTTTAAACGCCCCAATTCATAGCTCAATCTCTTATCTTCATAAGCGGCTTGAAGCAAAGCAACTCTTTTAGAGGCAGCTTCTTTGCATAAGCGAATTGATTGCCTGTCTAATTGGATATTCCATGAAACAGAGATTCCAGGGCTAATTGCGAAATTTTCCTTCTGCCCTGTCCTGATAGTTTTATATCCAATAATTGCGCCTGGGTTGTCTGGATTTCCATCTGGGGCGTCCACTTCTTCACCGTCATCATTAATAACAGTTGTTCCAGTTAGATCTCTTTGGTCGTAAATAGGAGACAAGTAAGATTGTTCATTAGGGCGAGTAAATGACATATTTGAAGAGACAAAAGGCTGCACAGCTAAAGTGTCTCCTTGACAAACGATTCCGTCCCCAAATTGATTTGTAAATTGTCTTGAAGGAACATTCTGTACCGCAAAGTTTGTTACTGAGCCACTGCTATTAGCGACAGGGTTGGAGGTTGCATTTATGTTATTTGCGTAAACGGGGGAATGGCATAAAGCCAGTAGTGCGAAGGCTATCCGCTTCTTCATTGCGTAAAGACAGAAGTGGATTCAGTAACACTTTGTATTTGAATAGTTCTATCCACTTCGACTACAGATTGAAGCCCTGGTCCCATGTAACTTTGACTGAAATTGGTAGCGGCCCCTTCGGTGGTCTGACTCCAAGAAGGCAAGGAATTTACACCTGTCCATGTAGAAGAAACCCCATTCAAGGTCTGACTTCCAACAGTTGTATTTGTAGGGCTAATTGTACTTGAGCCAGTGATATTTGTTCCACCTACTGAATAAGTGTACCCAGTTGAATAAGAATAACTCTTGATAATTTCTCTAGTATCTTGTGTAGATTCTGTTCTGCTTGTGACAGACCCTGCAGAAAAATTAGGGACCACAGGTACTGCTATGGCTGGGTTTTGAGCCAGTATTAATGCTAGAAATAGCAGCTTTTTCATTCTTTAGGCGCTTCCTCTTCTTCAGCTTCAGGTTTTACAGCCTGTTGACTTCTTACGTCTGCAATAAAGAGTTGGAAGAGGACTTGTTTTTCAACAGAAGCAGTCTCCCCATTGCGGAGCCTCTCGGCAATAGCAGAGATCAGACTGTCTGTTATTAGGTTTAAGGAGACAGGATCAAAGGAGAGATCTGCTCTACGGATTGGGTCAGTCATAAGAAATTAGTTGATGTTGAGTTCAGAGCTAATGGAGCCGACAACGCTTTGTCCTGGTCCTGTTACTCCAAGAGTCACGGTTCCTCCACTAACAGAAGTAATGGCTGCTGTTGGATTTCCACTGGCCCCTGAGTAAGTCGTGACATTGCCGAAAGCAGGCAAGTTCGCTACGACTCCAGAGCTTACTGTCGAACCAGATCCAATTGCAGCTACAGCATCTCCACTAGTCCAGCTTTCGCTGAAACTCGTTGCAGCACCAGCGGTTGTCTGAGCGTAAGAATTTGACTTGAACGTGCCAGCAGCAGTGGCAGATGCTGGAGCGGTTACACCACCAAGGGTGCTGGAGGTGATGTTGGTTGCACTCATTGAGTAACTTGAACCAACTCTGTTAGAGATGGAATAGGCACCATCCGCTGTTGCTTGTGCAGAGGCAGTAATTTTGTGTGTGAGTCCTCCTGCATGAACCGGAGCACCAAACAGCAGAAGCAAAAGAAGTAGTCGTTTCATAAGTACGCTTTAGAAATTTGAGCTAATAATCCTAATAATGCCAAACCTGCGCTAACAACAGCAGCGGCTTGAAAAACTCGTTTCTCTAGTTGCCTAACTCTATCTTCCAAGTCAGAAATTTTTTCTTCTGCCCTTTGGATTTTCATCGCTTGGCAAACGATGCGAGTTTCTTGGGTCGCGTCTAAAGAGAGAACGTCGTCAGTCATGATTTTTTAGGGGTTGTGTCGAGGACGGTCACACCGTCAGCCGTTACCAGTTTGATTGGTGTTTCAATTCTGATCGTGTGATAAGGGATAGTACCTGGACCTCCCTCTGCTTTTGCTTTATCTCTCTCAACTTGATAAGTTCCATCGCCTTTCTTTTGTCCAGACTTCTCCAAACCAAAACTTGCGAGTCCGCCCGCGAGGAGCGACGCAGGGAATGTGATATCCTGCTTCTCACCTGACGTTAGACCAGGTATTTGTATATAGTTAAGGGTGACAATTCCGCCACTCCAAACAACAACCATAAGCCTCACTAATACGCCTATGTATTCAAATTGGGTTTCCTTATCTTCCATCTTTTCTTGGATGAAGCCAAGAACGCCCTTTTTCTTTTCGGGTGTTTTGGGGTCTACAGGAGTTGTTTGCTCAGGCATGATGTAGTGCAGATCATTCCCACATTAAATGAATGAAATAACTGCTGCAATGATCGGGGCAGTGGCCAGTGCTTTTCTTATGGCTCTAGCCAACATTAGTAATCGTAGAGAAAGAGATATAAGAGAACTTTTCCACCGGATTAACGCTTTAGAGAAGGAAGTGGCTCGAACAGAAAAACCTCGTAGGCTAAGGGGACTCTGATTAACTCCCCATGGACTTTTTAGGCCAAGCTTGGTTCTGGATACTTTTAACGGCTGCATCAGAATTGATAGCCCTTAATCCCAAACTCAAGTCAAATAGTGTCATCCAGTTGCTCCAAGCAGCAATGGATGATATCAAAAAGAAAAAAGGACAATGACAGAAGACAACGGGATGGGAAAAGAATGGGCGAAAGAGCAACAAGCTAGGGCTGATCGAATGGAGGAACTGTATGAATTAGACGTAGAGCGACATGACTCCTCACACCCCCATGCTCATACTTTTACAGGATTACATGAAGAGATCTTGATTTATAAAAAATGGGCAAAGAGATCTTCTTATTTCCCTTTATGAGTCAGTTCTTCGATTTTCAATCATTTTGATTAGTTGTTTTTTGGAGAGATGACTAGTTGTTCCAGCCATTTGTCTAAGGATTCGATTGGAAGCCATTTTTAAATAGCCTAAATCATTAGGATTCGGAGAGTTATATATAAATAATGAACCAATCAAATCTAGAAACTTTTTCACGATTGAGTTTGATTGACTTCTTTGAGCATTATGATCCAGGTGATCCTTACCATTTGGCAGCAATTAGCCAATTGCAAGAATCAATGCCAAACTCTTTACTAAGATCTGATGCTGATTGGTTTCGAGTTTGGAGCGTTTCTGGCAAGCGTTAATCATGCTTAAAGATGGCAAAATTAAAAACTTTGTAACTTTTTGGTATATTTAGGACAACTCAAAGCACGGAGCATGTTATGTCGCCGTCCACCGAGAAAGCTCAAAGGATAAGAAAAATCCATCGTGAACTTGCAGACACAGGTTCAACTGGTGATGTCCTCTATGTCCTTGCACAATTCATTGATGAGAACCAACGGTTGCGAAGACAAGTTGCGCATTTACAATCAGCCTTATGTAAGTGCGCTTAGAAATGGCTTGGGCAGAATGGATGGTTGTCGCTCCTACGCTTGAAGAGGAATTAAAGCTTGAGTGGGAAGCAAGAGCAATTGTCGAAGATGAAGACCATAAAGACATCGCTAAGTTATGCGCTCAACTTTCCAAACAAAATTGGTATCAGCAAAAATTAATTGAACAAGCCGCTGCCCATGTAATGGAACTAGAAACGAAGCTTGCTTGTCTTGAATTAGTAGATCAAATTCAGAAGGAAAATAAGAGTCCTTGGTGGAGAGTTATTTTTTCAGGAAGGGTCTAGTCGTCTTTTTTCCAAATATGTAGGGGAGACTTTGAGCGAATGATATTTTCTTGGCTTCAGGGTAGACGGTTTGGATAATGCGTTTCGCACTCTTTTCACTGCCAGCGCAGATGCAGCCAAGCAAGCACTGCTTATCAGGTAGGCAGAGTTTGTAGGGGTAAAGACGTAATGTGCGTTTTGCCGAATCATCATGGAGAGGTGGAAGGTCGAAGGGATTTATGTCTTTTGGGTAGAAGCATCTTTTTGACGTACTTAAGTTTTCTGGAGTAATACTCTGCTTGGGCTTTGGTGGGCGAGTAGTACTCGTCATGCTCGAGACACCCCAGTTTTTCTAAAGACCAGAATGCCTCTAATTCTATTCCCGCCATTTTAATAAGGTGTTTCTGGTTTATTTTCTGACGTAACTTTCTGGGCAGAGCACATTCCACCAATAAATTTAAATTCAGGATTTTTTTGTGACTCTTTGTCCCAGCCAGCAAGGGGAATTTTGACAACTGTATCTCCTTTGAAATTTTCTTCTCCTGGTTGAGCCATCAACCATTCAGCAAGTTTCATTGCTTCTTCTAATGGCAGATCAATGCTTCCTTTGTAGTCAGGTTGTCTTTCAGTCTCTTTGTATTTGTTTCTGAGAAGAGAGAAATAGCCTTGGAATGCGTTTTCAAACTGGGCCATGATCGGTAAGAATTGCGTAGTGGGATTTGATGATTTCGTTAGCAAGAGAAGAGATCGTGCAACGACTCTCACTCATGTAACGGAGTTGAACTTCACGCTCCATAGCGGCGTAAGCGTCGGGATCTAAAAGCACTTGGACGCGCATTTTATTTCCAGTTTGTGTTGCCATCATTTAAGTTTTTTTAGCTCTTTGATGCAGGTTCTTAATTGAACCACTGTCATTTGTTCTAATTTTGGGCCTTCTCCTGATAAGTCCCATTCAGCAGCTTTTCCACTGATCCAACTAATCCGTTTAGTTTCGTCTTTGATTCTTGTTTGAATAAAGCCGACAACTTCGTCAATCAGCTCACGCTTAGTAGGCGGTTTGCATTGTTCTGGCGGGGTGTCGGTTTTAGGAGGTTCTGGCGGGGTCTTGGTTTTAGGAGGTTCCCTCCAATTCCGTTCTCTTTTTTGAGGAGTGGAAGACTCTGAATTTTCGTCAATTTCTTCCTTTGCCCATAGCTCATAGCCAAGAGAAAAAGTAAACGCAGCGCAAGCGCATAAAGCTCTTCTGTGGGAATCAGTTAAAGCTCGAGCTGTGATTTGTTCAAATGGAATGGGGTTGTTCCTGTGATCCATTATTGGAAAAAGGAAATCGGCTGTTTGCTCTCCTTTAGGATTTGTGAAACAGCAAACTAGATAACCTGTTCCGTCTGGAGCTTGCCAAGTGTGACCTGCCTGGTTGGGTTGTAGATGAAACTGCCAACCTGGAGCTTTTTGATGCAAAAGCTGAGCAATTTTCGCCCAAGCCATGTATTTCGCAGCAAAACCACCTCCTTTGGTGTGTACATCCTTAGCGTCTATAACGCCTGAAAGATCTGGAATCTCCATACATATGGTGTAGGCATACACAGTATGTGGGTATGAGCGTATGGTGTCAAGTTAGCATGTTGGTACTTGACTAGGTTACTCACATAGTATATATTTTACACGTAGTCCACGGGACTACATCTATACCTAATCTAAAAAACCAATGGCTACTAAGCTCAAGGCTGCTGTCCAAATCAGTAAGCCAGATTTTCGTCTTCTTGATCTGAAAATTAAAGGCACTTCTCCGCTTTTAATTAATCGCTTCTCTCAGAAAGCAATGGAAGAGATGAAGGCAACACAAGAAGCTGGCAGCACTTCACGTAGTAAAAAAATTCGTGAAGCAAAAGATTTTGAAGCCTTATATCAGGGCGCAAAACACATCAGTGAAGAAGGATGGGAAGGCATTCATGCTGCTGCTTTCAGGAATGGAGCAATTAGTGCATGTCGCGCCGTTGGCTTCAAGATGACTCATGCAAAGTTGGCGTTTATGGTTATGGCCGATGGCTTTGATGAAGCTGACGGTGCTCCCCTTGTAAAAATCACAGAGGGAGAACCTGAACCTCATGTTGCTCCCGTAAGAAATGCTACGGGCGTAATCGATTTACGTTGTCGGCCTATATATAAACAGTGGGGCGCAACTTTAAGAATTAGATACGACGCTGGAATGCTTACTCATGCTGATGTCGTGAATTTAATTGCACGAGTTGGTATTCAAGTAGGTATTGGAGAAGGGAGACCAGACTCAAAAATGAGCGCAGGTCTTGGGTACGGTTTATTTGAGTTAGTTAATTAATTTAAGCTGGCACGGCGACACACGGAAGGAATGTACGGGGAGCGTCTGGGTCGCGCAGGGTTTGATGTGGCAGGCGAGGTGAGACTAGGATTCGCGAGGTGCTGAGTGGAGAGGCGGGGGAAGGCCTGGCACGGCAGCGCAGGTAGGGCTAGGAGTAGAACGGTCGGGCACGGCAGGCGCGGCATGGTGAGGTCGGGGAGACTACGATTGGCACGGCAGGGCGTGGATCGGTGGGGCAGGCATGGTGGGTCGCGTTACGGCGGGGATTAATCAGGCACGGCAGGCACGGAACGAATAGGTGGACATGACGGGGTGCGGTGAGGAAGGCGCGGTGAGGAAGGGCAGGCATGGAGAGGAGAGGAGGGTCGGGTGCGGAATGTTGAAGAATGGTTTGGCTTACCTTTAACAAACAACTTTTTTCTACTTATGCCTAAATACGTTTACAGACAAGGAGCACACATTAAAGGCGTTGATCCTTCAACTGCATGTGAAGAACTAAGTCGTATTCATGACAAACATGATGGACTTACAAATCAAGATGTTCTTGACGAATCACGCCCAGAAGAAGCTCCATTGCATCCTGTTTTTGAATGGGATGATTCTTTAGCTGCTGAAGAATGGAGAAAAAAACAGGCTGGTGATGTTGTTCGCGCTGTTCATGTTGTTCGACCTGAAGGACATACGGAACCTGTCTTTATTCATGTGAAAATTTGCGATGCTTATCTCAAGCAGGAGGTTGTAGCGAAATCTCCAGATCTTATGAAAGATGCGTTAAATGCTTCATATAAAAGATTACGAGAAGCAGAACAATCCTTGGCGAGATTAAGGATGATTGCCAAAGGAGAAAATAGATCGTCTACTGAAAAAGCACTTGAACATGTAAAGAAAGGGATTGAGTCGCTACCCTCTTCCTCTTGACACCCGTGGGCGTTGATGGCACATTTAGTGGGCCTTCAGTGGGTCATACCCACACATATAGTGTGCCTCTAGTGGGCCTTCAACGCACATGCCTAGAATACACTTGGTTTTAAACGATGTTCAATGCAGATGGTTGGAGACTCATAGCGACTCTCTTCGCACTAAGTCAGCAATCATCAGGGATCTCATTGATTCTGAGATCAGAGGACTTGACGCCACTCCTAGACTATCCGCGTACCATGTCGGCGCGGGAGAAAAGGTTTTAAAAGAAGTTTCAGAAGTTCAAACTTCTATTCTTCCTAAAAAAACTTTACCCCCTGGTTATTTGGGGGAAAGTGTCGGGAGGGAGCGCGAGGGAACCCCTAGAAAACCCCCTTTTGAAAAAATTGTTCCCTCTACCTTAAAAATTCACGAAAAAGCAATTCTTGATTACTTCGTCAAGAAACCTGGGGAACACAACAAGAATGCTTGGAATCGTTTAATCAAGGGTCTTGTCAGCATCTATGAAGCTGATGGTCATGTCCCTGTCAAGAAACAAATTCAACAAGCTTCTGAAGAAGGTTGGCGAAGTATCACCTTTGCTAACTATCTCAAGTACAAAGAGAAACCTAAATTCCAAGAACCAGAAATCAAGCATCCTTCTTATAAAGTCTTTACCGCTAAGGATGGTTTTAGTGATGAAGGAAAATCTACTAATGAATTATTAGGAGGATTGATATGAAACCAGCTTTTGATCACACTTCTGCATTGAAGATTCTCAAAAATGGAATTGATAAAGGTTATTGGACTCTTGAAGATCTTGATGAACCTACACAACTTTCTAAATACAACTTTAAAGCAAGACAAAAAGCATTAATTGAAAGTCTTGGGACAAATTTTAATCCAGGGGTTCATATGCCCAAATTTAGAAATCTTTTACGTGAAGAGACAGAAGAAGCTGTTCACGTAGAAGTTGTTGATCCACGTGATTTTTTACCCCCAGCAAAAGATGCCTGAAGGACCTAAGCCTCTTCCTCTCATCCAGTGCAATCCTGTTGATGAACCTCGTTACTATTGGAACGAGAACAAACCTAGTTTGAAATACGCTTCGGTTACAGCAATTCTTTCAGCTACTCAGTCGAAAGAAACCAAAGCAGTTCTTGCAAGGTGGCGTAACAACATCACCAAAGACGGTGGCAACCCAGAAGAGACATTAAAAGAAGCGGCTCGTCGTGGTTCTGATATCCATCGCTGGATTGATCCTTGGTTAATAGGTCGTAACCCAAAAATTCCAAAACATATTGCTCCTTGGTGTGAACATATTATTGATGCTCCGATCTGGGATTTTATTGATTACGTAATCTGCACGGAACAGGCTGTTTGCAGCAACTCAGGTGTTTGGCCTTATGCAGGAACCTTTGATGCCCTTTTTAAAATTGGTAATGAAACGGTTTTATTCGATTTAAAAACTAAAGGAGCAGGAAAAGGAGAACCTGGAAAATCTATTTGTGACGAGGCTTTGGCTCAAATGGCTGCCTATGCCATTGGGCTTAAAGAGAATCATGACATTGATGTTCATCGTTATATAGCTCTCTATGTTTTTCCAGATCGTCCTTCTCATCCTGTTTTTACGGCAGGAGACGATTTAGCTTTTCATATAGATCATTGGCATCATCGATTGCAACAGTATTCCGATTTGCAAAGTTAATGACTGGTTCTGTATCTAGGAAACAAAAGCTAATCGCTTTGTTAAAGGAAGAGAAACTTAAAACGGAACGTCTTTTGGCTTCTCTTGGAGAACCGTATAAAGAGGAGGATTGGATTTCAACGCCTCAAGCAAATCGGATTCATGGTCAGTCATTAGGGGCAATAAACCAACACGAAGAATTTCTTCGCAGCTATTACAAAATTATTGAAGAAGACTCTTGACACCCCTGCATGTAGGCCTATAGTGGTTTGGTTCTCCAATCGCTATGACAATGACTTATGTCGACACTGCTGAAATGTTTTTAAGGGAATTGCTCGAGCTTAAAGCGCAAAGAGCTGCTCTTGATAAAGACATGATGGCCGTGCAGCAACGTTTAAATGTTTGCATGGCTCAAGGCGATTTAAATCATTTAAAAGAGGCTGGTTCTAATACTATTAAATTTGAAAACGCTTCTTTTACCCTTAATCCTGGTCGGATCACTTATGACTATTCCGGTAGCAAAGATATAAAAGCTAAAGAGGCTGAATTAAAAGAGCTTAAAAAGACTGCTGAATCTCTTGGCCTTGTCCCTAAAAAAATTGGGACCCCTTATTGGAGCATTCGAGCATGATGGATGAAATGATTGCACGTGCTCAAAAACGTATCGCAGAATTAGAGTTGCTTATACGTCATTGGGAAAAACAAAAGGAGGGCTTATGAGAATTGAATGCGCAGATTGTGCCTGCAAAGAGTTTTCAGTTGTTAAAACTTATCCCTATGAGGGCTATACCATTCGACAATTGAAATGTAGTCATTGTGGTGCCAACGTTTTTACATATGAACGTGTCCTTACTAAAGACGAATACAAATGGCAACACGACAAAGAAACGAAACGTTCTTGGATCGATCTGGTTTAGTGGAATCACTCACATGGACTTCCATCGGTGATCCCGCCCCACAGGGAAGTAAGAATTTGTTTCGCGGTTACCTCGTTGAGGCGAATAAAAGGCTCCCTGCCTGGAGGGAGACGCTTATTAATGACATTATGAAGGCTGCTCAGGGTCGTTCCTTCACAGGTGGTGTCATTATCCAGTTGGTTTTCAGATTCCCAAGGATCAAGGCTCATTACAATACAAAAGGTACTTTGAAGCCAAAGGCACCTGTTTATAAAACGACTAAACCTGACTTAGACAAACTTTGTCGCGCAGTTTTGGATTCTGTAACACTTGCCGGAGTTATTAGAGATGACGCGCTTTGTCACACCATCGAAGCCCAAAAACTTTATTGCAATGATGGTGAACATTCAGGGGTGACAGGCACGATTATTGATTTAGGGTTATAGTGGTGATGCGATTGGATGCCCCTCACCTCTCTCGGTCTGCGAGGTGGGGGGTTCCTTTTTTCTATGGAAATTGTTTTTAAGCCTGAAGAGCTAATAGGCAAAATCAGTCAAATAGAAAAAGTGCTTTTACCTCGAGCTTCTTTTCAGGCTTTACACAGAGCTGTTTTTAGAACAACGAGAGAGATTCTTCCTGACAGGGTTAAACCACCTGGAATTTTTAAACAAGCAAATCGGTTTACTTTGAATTCTTTCTTGTATGACCGACCTTCTGCTTTCTCTGATCATTTGAAATCGAGGATTTATATCAGAGATGACGCTCCAAAAGGAAATGCACCTGCTGATTATTTAAGTCCTCAAATTGTTGGAGGGAATGCTTATCGGACACGTTTCCAAAGACGCTTAGAAAGGAAAGGATTTTTAGGTGGGGCTCAAGATGCTTACATGATGCCTGCTTTAAAGAGTATTAATAGGAGTGGATTGGCTAAAGGTGAGTACACAAAAGCCTTGTGGGCAATCTCTGCCATGAATGACTTACGAGGAAATTATGATTACGAAGCTCGAGCTTATAAATCTCAGGGTAAATATGTTTGGGTTCCTCCTAATTTGTCAGAGCAGGTAGGAGCAGAAGCTCATGCAAGGCTTATTCGTAGTTTAAATAAAGGGCGTATTCCTAAAGCTGGCATCTATAAAGTCCTTAAAAGTGGACTAAAGCAGCGTTTTATTTCTTTGCCATATATTCCGCAGAACGCTCCCAAATTCAATTTCAGTGATATTGCTGCTGATTCTGTTAGGAATGTTTTTAGCGAGGAATTAATTAAAAACTTGAGAAGGATATAAGTTCTGGCAAGGTATCGGTTTAAGTTCTGGCAGGATGTCGGTTTAGCCTTTCTAAAGTTCTGGCAAGCATCTGGTTTATAGCATTGAAGTTCTGGCACGCATTAGGTTTAGGCCCTGTTGTTACGGGGGCCTTGCGGTTTAATGCAGTTGTTTCAGAACGTTAAACCTTGGTGTTGTAGTCCTAGGGGTAGGTGTAATATATTGTCATGAGCACTAGCTCATCCAATCGCACTCAGACTATGAAAACTTTATCTATTCAGCTAACCGAACAGCAGCACGATTTAATTACCCGTATTGCTAAAGCTGACGATCGCCGCCTTTCTGATTTTTCTCTTTTAATTTTTGCTGAGGGTCTCGTTTCTTATTTTTGTGAAAAGGGCATTTCTGTTAAAAAGCGGGATGATGAATTCACAGAAGAAGAAAGGGCACAAGAGGTAAAAAATGATGAGATCAGAAATCATCCCGATTTTCACGAGATCAATTTTGAACAAATGAAAGAGAGGGGCTGGAAAGGTGTTGATTCATGTTTCACAAATTGCCGCTGTGAACCTGGCGAGGATTTTGTAGATAACCTTGCAGCATCAATTAGGGGTCGTGCTTGCGAAGAATGAAACATTTGTTAACGTTCTTTTAATCCCTGTCACCCTGGGCCTTTTCGGAGGCCCTTTTTATTGTCTGGTTGCACTCCTAGAGCTAGGGGTGTACAATAGAGATATGTCAGACAGAGTGACATTAGGGCTGGGTTTTTAATAGTCCCCCAACCTTTAAAAGGCCTGTTGAGCTTTATTGGATTTGAGCTTCGATCAAATAACCAGGTCTTCAAGCAATAGTTGAACCCATAATCAACCACCGTTTACCTCCTCAGCCACGAAACCAGCAGGGGAACTTATCCAATCGCAAAGGATCTATGAACATGGTTGCCCTTCGAGATGTTGAGCATTATGAGAAGCTTTTAAATGAGGCTCTGAATAATCCTCTTAAACCTTGGAAAAATGGAAAAGGCCAAATCGGCAATATTCATACTTGCCGCCAAAATGGTCATATCTCCATTCAACAAACATGTAATGAAGGCGGCGGGGTTCATTCTCTCGCTTCTGGATTAACAAAAAGAGAGGCTTATGATTGGTATCGAGCAGCTTTAGAAGGAATTGAATTATATAAATCAAGTCTTTCTTTTGAGAGCGTGAACCAACCCATAAGCTGCCCCTCTTAAACGAGGGGTATTTTTTTGATGGATCGGTTGAGGTATTGGCTGCGTCGCTTGCGTAGTCCTGCATCTAGGGGTATAATGAAGACATGGACGGGTTCGCCTGTTCTTCCAATCGCTCGCTCACCTATGCACGACGACACAATGGCAGCCATTAAGCACCTTGCTCAATGTCTAGCCGATCACCCCGAAGATCTAGAGACCGCAAACGCTTACGGCTCTATACCTGAACACTTGGCCGATCTAATAGAGGACCACGAGGGGCCTTGAGCCCCTTTCCTCTTACCCAAGTTCTGGCAAGGGTCTGGTTTAGGACATACGAAGTTCTGGCGACCCTTCGGTTTAGGGGGTGAAGTTCTGGCAAGGGTTCGGTTTATAGTGTTCTTTGTACCGGGACCCCTCCGGTTTAGTATTTGAGAATTACTCCCAATAGTCGTTCGTTAATTACAATTACATACAATTATAATTAATTAGTAATTGTTATTAAATAGTAATCATTATGTAATAAGAATTGATTAGTAATTGAATTAGATTTATATTATTAATAAATAGTATTTACTAATAATTAATAATAAACAGCAATTACTAATAATTAATAATAAATAGTAACTACTATATATTATAAATATTTAATAAATACTAATTAATAGTAATTAATACTAAATAATAATTAGTTTATATTAATAATAAATAGCAATCCTTAATTATTAATAATAAATAAGAATTACTAAATATTAATAATAAATAGTATTCATTAATTAATAACAATTAATTAAAAATGAAATCAATAATTAATAACAATTAATTAAAAGTGGAATTAATAATTAATAGTAATTAATGAAAAACATAATTAATAATTAATAGTAATTAATGAAAAGTGAAATTAATAATTAATAATAATAAAGAACTAATTAAATTTAGTTCTAATTATTAATAATTAAATGTTACGATTCTTAATAAGAAAATCAAGAAAAGGAACGAAGAGCCAAAGAAAAGGCTCAAATCCTAGTCTATATCTAATTTAGAAGATTTATATTGATTAATAAATAATGCTAATTAAAAACCATTAATTAATAAGTACTATTTATAAGAAAGAGAATTCTTAAGCATTACTAATCAAAAAATGCTTATAGATAAGCATTACTTATGAAACGAGGTTTTTTTCGTATTTTGTAGCGGTTGATACAGTCTAGACCTACATCTAGCTCTATAATGTATGTATGAGGAAAATTTTTTTCCTCTTTATCCAATCGCAAAGGATCTATGACTTTTCAAGTCAAGCCCGCTTCTGCTTCCTGGTCAAAATCTTACAAGGAGGAAATCAGGAAACAATTCCTTTCTCATACTAGAAACGAATTTGTTTTGGAATCTCGTCTCCAAGAACTTGAAACCGAACTCGCAGAATTGAAAAATCAATCTCATTCTGAATTAATTTCAATTCAGGATTATAAGAATGATTTCCAGAACAGGATGACAATTCATGATTCCGAAATTAATTTCGCGAAACGTGATTTGATCAACCTTATTAATTGGGTAAAGGAAAATTCGAAATCAATCCGAAAGGAACTTTCGCTTTTCCCAATTAAATAAAATCACGGAGGGTTCACACCCTCCTTTTTTTTGTCCATTTTTATTGAGACTCATTCTCGGGTCCTTACTGCGATGTGGCTCACGGGTAATTTCGGAC
>Ga0208011_1000099_pt1 | contig 40566 bp, 44 predicted proteins | sample 7_EtaG_FD_184080 | JGI IMG/M metagenome (GOLD analysis project Ga0208011, IMG submission 184080) | Marine viral communities from the Subarctic Pacific Ocean - 7_ETSP_OMZ_AT15161 metaG (SPAdes) (version 2) | ecosystem: Environmental > Aquatic > Marine > Oceanic | place: Pacific Ocean | collected...
TGGTTAATCGGTGTAGATGGTTCAGCGACAAACGACCCACTTAAATTTTATGACTATGCTTCGTCATCAAATGTATTAGTATTAAATAATGGCAATGTCGGCATCGGGACAACGGCTCCAGATGTAAACTTTGTAGTTTCGAGTGATTCTGGGGCTGATGTTAAGTTTAGTTCTCATCATAATACTGATACAAATAGTTCAAGACTGTTTTTCTTTAAATCTGGTGGTACAGCCGCATCTCCAACAATAGTATCTGATGATGAAATGATAGGTGCAATCTTTGCTTATGGTCATGATGGTGTTAACTACGAATCAGCGGCAGCGATAATATTTGATGTAGACGATACTGTAAGTAGTAATGTTATGCCTGGTCGTATTGAATTTCATACTAATGAAGGTAGTCAGGCTTTAACTGAACAAATGAGAATTGACTCGTCAGGCAACGTCGGCATCGGGACAAATAATCCATTAACTGCTTTACACATGCATGGTGCTACGGGTAATCCAGCTACTTCTGGTACTACACCCACCGCAATAGCAAGATTTGGAACTGCAGGTTTAAATTCAGTTCTTGATATAGGTCAACACGCAAGTCCTTATGCAATGTGGATACAGGCACACGATAGAAGTAATCTTGCTCAATATTACAATTTATCTTTGCAACCCGATGGTGGCAATGTCGGCATCGGGACAGCGAGTCCATCTCATATGCTTGTATCAAAAGGTGTAGCTGGGACTTCTCCTGTTATTGAGATGATAAATTCAGATACAGAAGATAATGATACTGGTCGTGAAACTACATTAAGATATTCAGGTTTTCGTTCAGGTGGTGAAGCTGTAATAAATGCACAAATTTCTGGTCACCACGATGGTTCAGCGGATGATGACGATGGGCAGTTATTATTCTGGACAAATAATGGTAGTGGTGTACAGCAAGCATTAAAACTTGACTCTTCTCAAAACGCCATATTTGCTGGGGATGTCGGTGTAGGAGTCACTCCAGAAACTGATTGGAAAAGTAATGTTGTAGGTTTGCAAGTAGGAGCAGGAGGTTCAATATTTGCAAGAAGTGATAGCGGTGAAACTAAAATTTTTATTGCTGAAAATGTTAAATGGAATAGCACAGGGTATCAGCGTATTAATAATGGTTATTCAGCAATGCACTATATGGATGGAGGTGCTCATACTTTTGCAGTGGGAGGAACTGACAATGCTGATACTACTATTAGTTTTACAAATGCATTGATTATTAATAGTAGTGGCAACTCCACATTTGCTGGGACTATAACAGGTAAAACTAATGCATCTAATACTAGTACAACAATAGGCGGTGATTTTAGTGGATGTGCATTTTATACAGATGGTGGTGATATAGGAACTGGTAGAATATTTTTTAGAGGGGGTTCAGGTGCAGGAGATGAACTTGTAGGGATTAATAATGAAGGTTCGTCAAATGACCGATTAGTTATTCATAATTATACCCAAAGCTATACTATGGCACAATTCCACTATGATGGCAGTCTAACAATGAAAGAAGGAGCCACATTTGGTGGAGTAGTTTCATTCCCCGATGGTTCTGCAAGCGCACCATCAATTACTAATACTGGAGATACTGATACAGGGTTTTATTTTGGAGCAGATAATGAAATAAATATGACTTTAGGTGGTACTCAGATATGGAGATGGAGTGGTCAACAACTTGGGGCGCAATTAGGTGCAAATCCTGGTTATCCTGCTTATTCATTTGGTACTGATTGGAATACTGGTATGTATCTTGAAGGTGCTGACATCTTAGCATTTAGTACAGGTGGAGTAAAAAGATTTGACCTAAATGCATCAGGCAACGCCACATTTGCTGGGGATGTTACTATTTCTGGCACATTAACTACAAGTTCTACAGTTTCTGGTCAGACTTATTCTAGCGATGTTAATATGGGCGGTAATTACATAGTAAATGATAGAGGTGTCCAAAACCATGTAGCCAATACCATGCCCCAGCCGTATTATCGGTTTAAAGGGAGTGTTGATTATATACAATTAGGACAGTCTGCACATTTGTCTCCAGCAAAAAATATTTCAATTAGTATGTGGATTAATATGGAGGCACTTACTTCATATAGATATTTTATTTCATCAGCATCATCATCATCTGCTCTAGATGGTTATATGCTATGGTGGACAAGTGATATTTTATCTTTTTCAATTAATCATTGGAGTACAAATAGGGCGCAAATTGCTATGCCAGCGGCAACATATCAAAACAAATGGGTACATATAGTAGGGACTTATGATGCTATTGCAGGCGAAGTTAAAGTATATCTAAACACAGTTAAAGGCACGGATGATTCTTATAGTACGGATATTGATTATCCTGGTGCATATATGCCTGTTATTGGGGCATTAGATGTTCCTGTATCTTATACGCCTCAGGGTGCTATTGCGGATGTTAAAATATTCAATAATACTCTTACAGCCGCAGAAATAAAACAACTCTACTCTGGTGCATCAGTGCCTTTCAAGTATAAAGGGGCGAATCAGACGGCAATTAATACAACAACCGTAGAAAATGGAACTGGTGGAGGTACACGAGAGTTTAGTACAAGTTTTACTGCCACAAGTGCAACTGCTGGTACTGGTACTGACGCCGATAGCCCGGGATTGATGTATTTCCCCGTTACATTGGAGGTTGGGAAAAAATATAGAGTAACATTTGATGTAACTGATTCAAACGGTGAAGTAGACATGTTTGGATTTAGCAGTAGTAAGAACTGGTATGGGTCAGGTGGTTCTGGATGGTCAGGTGGTGACGCTTATATAGATTACTGTACAGCTGTTTCATATGGTGGTGGTGGTGAAACATGGACTAAATCTGGTACAACTCATACTGGTGAGATTCTATGTACTACAACTGCATCATATGTTGGGTTGAATTGTACACGGGATTCTGGTACAATTAGTTGTGCAGTAACAAATATGAATGTAGTCCCAATCGGTGCAGTCGCAGAATATGATGGTAGTGGAATGACATCTGGAACTTGGTATGACAAGAGTGGCAACAATCTTAATGGTACTGTAACTGGGGCTACGTTAGAAAATAAATTAAGTGCTTTAGAGGTTGCTGGTGATGCATCTACATATCTGAAAATTAGAGGCGGTGGTACTGGTACCAATGCAACTCTTCAATTTTATGAACAAAGTACCCAGATGTGGAACATTAATGCTGATGGGGGTGATAGCGATAAACTAGTAATTAGCGATACTGCTTTTAATTATAATATGACATTATTACAGGGTGGTAAAGTCGGCATCGGAACAGGGAGTCCAGATGCAAGATTTCATGTAAAAGGTAGTGATGCTGAAGAATATATTATTGTAGAAAGTACTGATTCTGGAGATGGAATAGCGACTTTACAGTTATCAACAGATGGAGGTGCTTGGTTATTTCAAAATAAGGGGACTCAAAGCGATAATTTAGTTTTTAGAAGAAGTGGTGTTGGCGATTTTATGGTAATTGAAACTGGTGGTAATGTCGGCATCGGGACAACAAGTCCAGATGAAATACTCCATTTGGAATCCACAACTACTGCCAAACCAATACTAAGACTTGAGCAGAATACAAACGATGCAACATCAGCACAAATTCAATTTGATAACGCTCAAGCTGGTGGTAATGCTGGAGCCGCTGGACACGATTTAGGACGTATTACATTTCAGGGGAATATGTCTAACGGCAGTGAACTAAAATATGCAGAAATATATAGTGAAATTGTAGACCCTCATGCCGTCACAGGTAAAGATGGTAAAATTGGATTTAAGGTAAATTGTTTAAACACAGATACAGAAGTTATGACCATAAAAGCGTCTGGTGATGATGCATCTGGCAATGTCGGCATCGGGGTAACGAGTCCTGAGACACCGCTTCATGTTGTTAATGGAACGGCTGTATCTCAGGCACCTTGGTCACATTCTAATGTAGTAATAGAAGACCAATCTCATGCATCTTTAGAACTTATTACAAATGATGCATCAAATAACGAAGCACATCTCGTTTTTTCAGCACCAAGTAAATCATATCGGGGAGTTATTAATTATAATTTCAATAGTGATACGATGAATTTAACCACAGGAGGTACATTCAATTTTACTGGAGGCAACGCCACATTTGCTGGGAATGTTACAGTTGGACAAGGGAAATATTTAATAGGGTTGAATGATGATGATAGTGCCCGAATCAATTTAATAGGTGAGAATGGTGGTGATGATATTGCCATTGGGGAATATAATGGTAATAAATTAGATAATATTCGGTTTCATACTAAAAATTCCGAGGATACACTTATTCTTGATGATTCAGGCAACGCCACGTTTGCTGGCAATGTTAGCAATACAGGTCAAATTAACATTAAACAAGCGGCAATATATCAGGGTGTTAAAGCAACTGCGCATGATTCCGCTTATTTTGGTTATTTTGGAATGGGCGATTCTGGATATACTACACTTCTAGCTGGTACTGATAGAGGCATGGATTTTAGGGTTGATTCTCAAATAAGATTTTTCACAAAGGAAAATTCCACTGCTGTACAAAGAATGGTTATTAGGACAGATGGCGAGGTTGGCATCGGGATAGCGAGTCCGACTGCACAATTTCAAGTAAACGCATTAGGGCAAAATCATGCAACTGGTACTGGTAGAGATATAATAATAGCCGCAGAAAGTGCTATAGCAAGTGGTACAAATAGTGGTGGTAGTATAACATTAGAGGCTGGTGCTAAGTATGGTGGTGGAGGAGCATTTGGACATATAATATTTAGAACGGGTGATGCTAGTAATTCTCGTTCAGAAGTAATGAGAATTACAGGACTTGATGGTGGCGGTAGAGTCGGTATCGGGACAACAGACCCAGCGAAAACTTTACACATCTACAGGGAAGATGCAAACGGAAGAAATATTATTTTAGATGCAGATGGTGTCAATCCCAGTATGGCATTCTATAATGATGGAGTTGAAAAAGCGTTAATATATTTAAACGTGAGTACTGATGAATTACATTTTTCAATTGCTGGTTCTTCTGTTCTTACTCTAGATACATCGGGTTCGTTAGAAATTGAACCCGCTGATGATACAAGGGCATTAAAATTAACATATACTGAGGACAGCGGTGCTGGTGATATTGCAACGTTTTTCTATAAAGATACTGTTGCATCAGATGTTGGTGCTATTGAAGTAACTGCATCTAATACAACTTATGCAAAAGCATCTGATTACCGTCTTAAAGAAAATATTGCTGATATAACGGATGGGGTTGACCGTATTAAACAATTACAACCCAAAAAGTTTTCATTCAAGCGTGATGCTAATTCTGTTATTGTGGATGGGTTTCTAGCGCATGAAGTAATGGATATAGTACCACAAGCTGTTTCTGGTTTGAAGGATGGAATAGATGCTGATGGCAATCCAAAATATCAAAGAATAGACGAGAGTAACCTCGTGCCACTCTTAGTCCAAGCTGTAAAAGAACTGAGCGCACGAATTGAGGAACTGGAATCAAAATGAAAGACTACGCAGAACGGAAGAAAAACAAGAAGTGGTCTGCAAAGAAAGTTGTAACAGTAGTCTCCCCAGCGGTAACGGAAGTCAAGGACGAAAATGATGTTGTTGTCCGTGCCAAAAGGGATGAGGTTACTAAGGAAGAACTTTCTTTATCCAAGAAACGCTATGATGCCGAAACTGGCAAAGCGTTGGATGACAATGTTCAGACATATACTATTGAGAACATTGATTCGCAGATTGCTAGTTGCGACAGTCGGATAGCAGATGCCGAAGCCGATAAGGCTGGTTGGGAACTGTTTAAGACTGATTTGCAAGCACTTTAATAACACATAACAAAAGGAGAACGAAGTGGCTAAAAAGAAAAAGGAAGAGCCTCTGAGAATGACCCTAAACGGTGAGGAACATATTATTGACGAAATGACTGATGAACAGAAAATGATGGTGAATCATATAGCTGACCTTCAGAATAAGATGGACCAAATGCGTTTTAATCTAGACCAAGTTGGTATGGGTCATCAGGCTTTTATTAGCAAACTTGAAGAAAGTCTTGCTGATGAGTCTGTAGAGGCGGAGATTGTTGAAGCGGCTTAAAACAGAGTTGCTTGTATGGCTCGGTTATATCGGGTTTTTACTGACTGTGCTTGCTGTCGTGACTTGGTTTTCAGGTTGCGATAGCGGGTGGAGTATAGCTGGCTGGGAGATTAAGTGAGTGGTAAACCACCTACAGCCAGAAGCTATAGGGGAACTCTCGTGGATGATAACATGGTTTTCTCCTTCAACATTAAATGGTTGGGACAGATTTTGGTTCTGTGTGGGATGCTGGTTTATGGTTATTGGAATATTCTCTCACGTATCGAAGCCCTTGAGGACGGGATGGTTACTTCGACTGCCCAAATCGGTGAATTGGTTGATAGACATATAGAGGATGAACAGCAAAGATATGCAAAAATGGAAGAGGAATTACAGTGGTACCAAAAAGAATTAAATCTAAATCCACTAAGTTGGCGAAAGAAAAAAAAGAAGTAAGGGCTATGTCTTTTAGTGAGATATTAGCCAAGATTAATCATTATGTGAGTATACATGGTAAATTACCAGGGAACTAATGGTAGATTTTCTAACAATTTACAGCGAAGCTGGCATGATAGGCGTCGTTGGCGTGATGTTTGTATACCTTGTATATACAATGTCATCACGGGCGAGTCAACAGGCTGAGGCTCTTGAGAATCTTAAAGTAGAGAACGAAGAACAGTCTGTAAGAATATCGAATATTGAGTCTATAGTGCTTAAATTCTTAGACAGATGGAACCGCTCTGATGAGACTAGAGATAGGCGACATGAAGATTTAGTTAAAGAAGTCAATGACATGTCTGATGTCTTGATGGAAATAAAAGGAAGCGTAAGCAGAATAAATGGAAGAGGCGGATAACCGTGGATAGTATAAAAGTTTCTAGTACAAGCTTTGCATCGATGGGTGTAATGATGTGGGATGCAATCCCATGGGTCTTAATGGTAATAATTGGTATACTACAAATAGTATATCTTTCTTACAAAATAAAGAAAATAAAGGAGTCATAATGGACTTTAAAAAGTTGTTGCTTGATATGGCTGAAGCTCAGGCAGATAAAATGCAGGATGAAGCCATGGGCTTTATAGCATCTGATGAATTTGGCGATATGATAGCTAGTAAGATAAATGAAAAAATAGACATTCCGTTTGTTTCAGAAGATAAAGAACAGATTTTCTTTGAGCGTGTTGTTGATATCGTCACTGACGTGCTCGAAGGTGTCTTTAAAGGAAAGTAAATTGAAGTTTGGTGATGCTATCAAAGTAATTTTGAAGCACGAGGGCGGCTATGTAAATGATAGTGATGACCCCGGTGGCGAAACTAATATGGGGATAAGCAAGCGAGCTTATCCTGAAATAGATATAAAGAGACTTACTGAAGCTGAAGCAACTGCAATTTATTATGATGATTACTGGAGACCAGCTAGGGTGGAAGATGTCCCAGAAAATTTACGCCTTATTTATTTTGATATGGTTGTGAATATGGGGAAAAGACGAGCAACTAAGATTCTACAAGAGTCAATATCTGCAAAAGGAATAAAGACGTCTGTTGATGGTCTAATAGGACCTAATACAATAGCAAATGCTAAAAAATCTGGACTAGAGCCAGGAAGGTTGCGTAGTTATAGGGTAAAATACTACGCAGACTTAGTAAATAGAAAACCCAATTTAGAGAAATTTTGGTACGGATGGTACAGGAGAGCAAAACAGGTTTAGAGCTTTTTGAAGACTTAGACTTCAAGGGTACTAAAAAGTGGAAAGAAGAACCACCTGGTACTTGCCCTTATTGCCTATTTGAGGGGTCGATAAGTGGTATAGAGATACTTGGTGCCTATGATGGAACTCTATTCTGGGAATGTAAAAAATGCGGAGAAAGAATGTTGAGGTTCACTAAAGAAACTACTGTTAAACATTTATCTAAGACCGCAAATCTATTCATTGATTTAGAGGGACTAGATACTATATGGGAACAAATACCAAATTAGATAAGGGTGTTATTAAACGTGGAATCATCACACCAGACAAACACTTTCCGCTCCACTGTAGAAAAGCCATCGACATTGTATGCCAAGCTATACGTATCATTAAACCTGATTTCTATGTCGATTTGGGTGACGTTGGTGAATTTGAAAGCGTATCACACTGGCAATGGAAAAAGAAAAAACGTCCTCCTTTGGAGTATCAACTCCCACGACTATATGCAGACCTCGGTAGTATTAATGCTGGTATGGATACCATTGATGAGGCTCTTGATAAGGCTAATGTGCCTAAACGATATTTCTGTGAAGGGAATCATGAAGAGTGGCTCAATGGTTTTTCAGAAGAGAACCCGTACTTACAGGGACTTAGGGTCAGAGATGCTTTACTACTTGAACAAAGAGGATATAACTATTACCCAAGTGGAGAGTACTTAAAAATAGGTCATTTATGGTTTTATCATGGACATCATTTTGCTGGTATACATCATACACGGAACCACTTATTAAGATTGGGTGTTAATATTATGTATGGACATCACCACGATATGCAACAAACGAGCGTCACTCAGATGGACGGACCCAAGTCTGCTTGGTCTATTGGCTGTTTAAAAGATATGTCAAGTGAGAGTAATTCATTTCTTGGTAGGAGAAAGACGAACTGGGCGCACGGGTTTGCTGTTGTTGATTATTATGATGATAACAGATTTACTGTACACCCTATTAATATTATAGATGGTGTTACATCTTTATGGGGCAGGAGGCTTAGTTCCAATGCCTAAGAGCAATTTTGAAATAGAAACATTTTCTGTTGGAGTTGTCTCTAATCCTAGTGATGAGCGTGACATTCCTAAGAATGCGGCTACTTATTCTTTGAATCTAGACCCCCTAGATGCGTCTGAATTGTCTGGGATACCTAGTGATTACTTTTTAAAGCCTGGTGGGTTCAATTCTAGTTACTGGGGTTTTACTTATCATGCTGGTGATAGTTCTACTCCTGGTAGCAATGAGAGTCCCGTAGGTACATCAGCAACATTTTCTCAAATAGGTGGCACCGTTGAAGATGAGAGTTCTGAATGATAGTTTCAACTAGTACTGATTTTAGCGGCACAGAAGGGACTATTTTCAGGGTAGAGATGCTTAATGATGCTGGTACATCATGGAAGTGGTCTAAAAAAGTTCTTATTGGTGGATGGGATGCTTATACAACTGTAACTGATTATGATTTAGATACTCCTATAGAGCTTGCTCTTGGAGTAAAAGTTGAATTTGTTGAATCAGCTAAATCTGATTATAATGATGGTGATTATTGGTTATGGATAATGACTGTAGATATGAAATTAGATGAAGATGAAGCTGGTGGCTATACCAATTTAAAGGTTATAGAAAATGGTGATAAGAAGAATCTGATTATACTTAATAAAAATTCTGGTGATGTAGTAGAGATAAAAGACTTTGAATCAACAACCCCATCTATAAATGAGAATATAGTAAATATAGGGTCTTCAAATAGTATAGATATTTGTAACAAGAATAAAGAAATTTATATTGCTCGTGGTATAAATAGTAACCCTAAGTGGGTTGGGTATACTAAGAATAGTAATTTTGACCCTCCTAGTGAGATTGCTAATATTTTTTCAGATGATGCGTATCGTATTATAGATGTTGAATCAACATTTACTAAGATACTTGATGATTTTGTTACTCTAAGGGGGGCAAAAGAAGCAGATGATGTACTGAAACAGAAAAATTCTAAGATAGTAGCTGGTATAAAGTATGGCGAAAATAGGCTTTATGTTTGCGAGATAGCAGACCTTGATGAAAGCACACCAACAGGTACGGTTTATAGTTATAAACTTAATCGTATGCCTATAAGAGTACGATTAGATTATTCCACATTTAATGCTACTGGACAAAAGCATGTTATTGGAGTAGCTGTAATGACAGAACCTGCTGTTGGTGTTAGTGGTGATGATACTTACAGAAACTCTATAGAATTCTGGAAAATACCCCCGAGTTCGAAACCGGGAGCTATTGCTACAAGACAAAAGATTATTCATTTAGTGAAACCAGCTAATTTCGATATAGAAGAACCAGATAATAAGGGTTTTTCAGATTTTTTAATAGTTCCAACTTATATTGACCATACAGATGCTAGTTGCGAATTTCATGCTATTTTTTCGTATGAGTTATCCCAGGAAGAAACTTCTTCTGGCTTAAAAGGACAGAGGTGTCTATATCGTGTAGATGGTATAGATACTTTATCTGATGGCGCTGTAATAACATCGGAAGTAAAAGAAGGCAGTAATATAGCAGACGGTTTTTATATTGGTATGACTCCTAAACTTGATTTCCAAGGTGATGCGGCTAGTCCTCTTGCCAATACGGTAAATCAGTTTGTAGATATGTATAGAGATTCAGATAATGCGCATGTACGAATAGGGTCCTTAGTAAAAATATTAACAACAACCAATATTAATTTAGCTATAGGTGGCTATGATGCAGATGGTGAAAACCCACGGATACATTTTACTGCAAATTTAAAACCTCCTGTACAAGGGAGTTCTGGACTTTCTATGGGGAATACAAGTGCTAGTGTTGAAACATTTGGACCAGTTTGGAGAGATAATGCAGAAAACTTAGATGGTGAAAAGACTTTATGGGTTGTATGCACTGTTACATTTGTTTCGCCTATTGATACAATTTCAGATACACAGAAAACTCCGTTTTTAATACATTTTAGGCATACTGGTCTTTCTAACCCAAATGTTGGGTGGAATATAGTTAAGAATTTTGGTGGGGAAACAACTATAAATCCGAATAATTTAGATTGGCTTAAGTCATCTTTGGGTAATGCTGATATGCCTCCAGCTACTTATCCTCTTTTTGCATCTGGCGATGGAAGAAAATATAATGTTTATGGTGATATTGGGAACCATAATGGAGCAAGAAGGGCTTTGAGTTATTATAATATAACAAACAAACAAATTTGTACATTTGAAGTACCTTTTCAAACTGGTGGTCAGGACGAATGGGATTCAGCTAATAAAATATGGATTTTTCCCAATCCTAATCTTGCTATTTATACTAAGTTTTCTGATGCGTCTGAGGATTCAGATTGGGGGCAGACCAGAGGTAGAACATCATTTTATACTTTAGACGCTACTAATGAATGGGCTGATAAAAAGAGATACAGACTTGGTGATAATGATTTAGCGGTAAAATTCAGAGACGAAAGTGTGACATCTCCACCAGAAGCTGTAGATAAAGGTCAAATAGGGTTGCCATGGGAAGCCGAAGCATCTCAAATCATTATGGCTCCTATTACTGGTGATAGTAATACAATGGTAGAGCACTGGTATAATGCTACAATGAATGCTGGGGGAGAAGAAGATACTGATAATCTTGCTACTGAAACACATACAGGGGCAGGAGCTGTAGATGAAATTAATGGTGCAGATACTTATCTCAGTTTTACAAGCCCTGCAACTGATAATAGTATCACCTGGAAAGGTGGAAGTAGCCTAAAGGTTTTTTATAAAATATCATTAATATATGACGGCTATCAGGAAAGTAGTTTATTGAGTCCTACTGCTGTTTATTCTGCTGGTAGTGCATGGACGGATGGGCTGGGATTTAATATAAGGATACTTACTAATTGGGATATTCCTCAGCGTGTTAATGCCATTGCTTTGTATCGTGGTGATAGCACAGCACAAAATAGTGACAATCCAGATGGGTTATATAGATTTATAAAAGAAATACCTCTTACTGATTTTGCATCTGATGAGACTAACGGAAGATATGATTATGCTGTTGTTGATGATGGCGACACAGAGGGGTCTTATTCTGCTATAAATGGTATACCGGAAACAATGAAAAACCTTTCTATAAACTATACTTATTGTACAGAACAGAATGGTTATATGTTTATTGGAAAATGTCGACACTTTGAGTTTGGGGATGCTCATAATGTAGTATTCAGGTCTCAGCCTGGGAAGTATTCTATTTTTAATTGGAGTACAGATTTTGTACAAGTGCCTTTCTCTATTACTGCTATGATAGGGTTTATGGGTAAGATTTATGTGTTTGGCTCTAATGAGATACTTATAATAAATCCTGAGACGCTAGTTATTGAGGACACAATAACTGGGATAGGTTGTGTTGGACCAAAGGCTATCTATACCACATCTACTGGGTTATACTGGTTTGATGAAAACAACATTTATAGTGCATCTCCAAGGATAATGAAAATAGGACAGTCTATACTCTCAGTAGATACTTATGGCTGGTACAATTTATCATCAGATGTAAAAAAGGGCGCTGTTGGTGGTTTTGATGTTAATAGACAGGCTTATTTGGTTTTCTTTACTACTGGTTCAGATAAAAGGTGCTGGGCTTATTCAACAATGATGAATCGTTGGGATTTGTGGGAAACGGCTGGTACGGTTATGGATACTGAGCAATCTTCTGATGGATATTGCATCCTCTTATTAAAAGATGGTCGTATTTGCAAATATCTTGCTGGTACTAATAGGAGAAGTTGGGAATGGGAGTCTAAAAAGATAACATTTGGCAGTGATACGATTTTCAAGAAGGTTCGTGTTGCTAAGATAGATGCGTCTAATAGAGCAAACACATCTATTAAGTATCAAACTGATATATCTACAGAGGCTAGTGGATGGCAAGCTGGAACTAATAATAGTAATAACTATGGTAGTACATGGCTTGGTAATTCTATAAAGATAGATAGCGCTCATTCTAAGGCTAGGTGGGCTAAGTTTCAACTTAAGGGAACTAATGATAGCGCTGGGAGCGATTACAAGGGATACTCTCTTGGTGTAATATTTAAACCGAAGAGGCCAAAATAGTGGGATTTAGAAAAAAGATTATTAATAAAGCTAGTAGGGCTGTAGGAGGAAGAGTTAATCATTATTCAGGTGATAATGACAATCAAAGAGAAAATTCTGAGTTTCAGAAAACAATCGAAACTATTTCAGATAAGGTGGATGTTTCAACTGCTAGTGCTGAAATGTCTGATGACACTGGTACTCCTGGGTCTTTACGTGTTATTAAAGATGGTAAGGACTGGTACTTAGAGTTTAACACGAAGGATGGCTGGATAAGAAGTAATAATACTTCAGTTAGCGGTTTTTCATTAAGAAATTAGGAACTATATTTAAGAAGGTAAAAAGGTGAATTTATGGGCTGGATAAACGATAAATGGGATGAACTTACTGGGCGTAACCAGAAAGTTGACGAAAGTGTAATAAGGGGTGAATATCAAGATGCTTACGGTGGGGCTAGAGATACTTATAGCTGGCTAGAACAGCAGGGCAAGGAGATGATGGACCCCAATTCTCCTATGAACCGGATGGCTAAAGAGAGGATGGACAAAGATTCTGCTGATACTGCGGCTGAAATGTCTAGACTTTCTGGAAGAAATGCGGCTCAATCTGGCGGTGCTCCTGCTGGTGCTATTGCGGCTCAAACTACTGATACAATGAATAAAGCTACGGCTGGTTCTTTGGATGCTTTTAATAAGCACTTACAGGGGACATATGCTGGTGGAGTAGGCATGGTAAGCGGTGCGGCTGGTAATCTTGCTCAGATGGAAAACCAACAGATGCAAGCAATACAACAGCAACGACAAGCTAATAATATGATAGATAGAGAAGCTACAATGATGGGTGCTGGCTTAATTGGTGGAGCTGGACAAATGATGTTTGGCATGCCTCCAACAGGAGGATACCTTTCACAAAGAGGTGGTTATGTAGGCGGCTACCAAGATGGCGGATATATCTATGGTCAACGTGGGGGTATGCTTAGTACGGTCATGGGACCCAAAGGTCCTATGGGTATAAAGACCCGACTAGGGGGGCAGTTAATTGGCTAATAAGTATAGTCCCTATCCCGGTGATATTGTTGATGCTAAACTCGAACCGGGTGAATACGTTCTTAACAGGAATGCTGTTAAAGCCATAGGTAAGGAGAATCTTAATATGTTAAACCATGAAATGGCTCCACGCTTTGCTGAGGGTGGTTCTGTTGATAAAGAAAGAGAAGCCTGGGAAAAAGAACACTATAAAAAACTTTCTAGGACTCAAAGAAGCATGTGGAATGATAAGAATTATAGAGACATGAAATGGTTTAACTATAATGCTAGGAAATTAAAAGCCAATACAAAGCAAACCGTAACTCCTATAGATTTACAGAAGATTGAGATTCATGATATACCAGGTGATGAATTTAATGTTGATGATTTTAATAAGATGGTTGGGAACTTCTCTACTATTTCTAAAAGCGGATATAATGAAGCAAATAAAATGAGAATGGAAGATGCATCAATAGTTGCTCAGGGTAAACAGATGTATGAAGATGACCTTGCTAGGAATAAGGCAAGTGCTGAGTTTGATGATGGGATTCTTCCTGGTATAGATTTAAAAAACTGGAAAGGACCCCAAAGTCCTTTTAAGGCTACAGAAGCAGAGCAATATGCTTACCAACTACAAAAAGACCCCAGGATGCTTGGTTTTGATTTAAACAAGAAGCAGAGGAGTAGGATTGAGAAGGCTAACCCTTATTTAAAAGCCGAGCGTTTGAAGGGGGCTGAACAGCTTAGAAGGCAGTATGGTTCTGACGCATCTCAGATGAAAGCTGAGGATGAGCTTGCTATGGACAAGATTAGGGCTAAGATAAAGGGAGATTTAGATAGTAAACAGCTTTTAGAGGAACAAAATAAAGCCATTGCAATGATGAATCCATCTGGAGCACCATCTAAGCCACAGATGTTGCCCGGTATTCCGTATGAGACTATGGAGAACTATATAGCAAGAATGGAAGCTCTTGATAAAAAACCTAAGAAACAACTTGCTATGAAGGACATTAAATCTGAGTTAGATAAGATGAAAGTTTCTAAAGTGGCATCTACTCCTGAGCCTGAGGCTGGTAAAACCCATAGGAAAAGTTTAAGAAGCGGACTTGGAGATGCTTTAAGAAACTTTAGAGGCGGTTATGAAAAGGGACGCTCTAGGGATTATACGATTAATCCTGAGCTTTATGCTCAAGGGGGGACCTATGTTCATGGTGATTATGACGAAGAAATGGCTGGATTAGAGCAAGAGATTTCGGGCCTACCTCAAGATGCGGTTCCTGCTGTTGATAATAGACCACCCGCTGGTACTATCGCTAAACGATGGTCCCTTAAGGATTTTCATGAACAGGCTCCTCAATCTGCCTTTTCTCTTAATAATCCAAAGCGAGATATTCAAAAACCGATTCCAGGCGCATATGGCAATATGTTTAGCGATGATATGGTAGAACAATATCTTGGAGAAGGCGATTGGATGACGAACAAAGAATGGGAGGCTGATGAGGCTTCTGATTACCATAGGTTTGATAAAGGCGTTCTTGATGAAGCAAGTAAAACAGGAATGGGCAAACTTGGACACTGGTTTGGCGGTAAAGGGGCTACTCTTGCAGATTTGAAATATAAAGCTGATACATTACAATCTAAAAGCGATGCTATAACCTATGATGACTTAAAAAATTATGCCCATAAAGGAGAGGCTGAAAACTACGAAGATGTTCTTAGGGGGAAGGAAAAAGGGTCATTGTGGCAAAGAGGCGGTAAAGGACTCGGTATGCTTAGTAGCTTATTGACCTATGCTAGCGGTTCTGGACAGCATAATCTAGGAGAGTATGGCAGGTATAAGCCACTTAAACTAACAAAAAGACATGGTGGTTTTATATCTGATATAGGGCATTACCAAGATGGTGGGCATGTATCAATGAATAATTCGAGAAGGCTGTTCGATATGGCAAGGAGAAATTATGGGCGAAGTTAGAGCATTAAATCTTGGTGGTCAGCAATATGACCCACTAAGGGGGATATCTAGACCAGAGTCTAATGTCTCTTGGGCAGAAAAACAGAGACGTAGTTCTGAGGCGGCTATGAATATGGCTGTTGCTAAATATAAGATTAAGGGGCTAGAGCGAGCTGAGAAAGACTATATTCTAAATAAGAAAGCAGAAAACTATATTTTCAGTAACTATCCTAGTGGTAAGAAAGCTACTATTTTTAATATGGATAGTCTTGATTTTCTAAATGAGGATTCTCGTTCTAAAAAACTGAAAGATTGGAAAGACAATGTGGGTGGCAACCTACAGGCATTTGAACAGTATTATCAGGCTGGTAAAAAGGCTGAACTTAATGGCGTAAAGCGTAGCTTAATAAGAGACCGTAAGAAGTTTAGTGAGGATGGTTGGAGTCGACATGTAACTGAATATTTAAATAGTCTTGACACAACTACTCGTTCCTCTTTTATGTCTCAACTTGATGATGAAACTCTTAGTTTTGTTAATCAGTTTAATACCCCTGAAACATGGCGTAGCTTGTCAGATGTGGGAGAATCTTTTGAAAGGTTTAAGTATGGCAGTCCAAAGCTAACTGGCATTGGTAGCGCAATATATGATGCGGCTCCTTGGGTAGCTGGTGCTGGAGGTGCATATTATGGCTATAGAAAACTGAAGAAAGGTGATATTAGTTCTTTAGGGGGACTTAAAGATAAAGGGTTGAAGCTCTTTGGAATGGGAAGCAAGAAGGCTGGTGCAAAGGAAACGGTTCTAAGTGCTGAGGAGCTTTTAAAGTACACGAGTCGTGGTGCTGGGAAAAAAGGTATTAAGGGTACACTTCCAGGTAGTAATCTAAAGGCGAAACGCACTAAAGCTGTTAATGTTATTGATGATATAATTAATCCCAATCAGGTGGGCTCTATACAAAAAGGAATAAATTCTGCTGTAAAGGATGGGAAGTTTACCCAAAAAATGGGAGACCAGTTAAAGTCAGCTATAAATAAGATTATGAATAGCGGTAAAGACTTTACAACTAGAAACTTACATAATGAGTTAATTAAGCTTGGTAGTAAGGGTGAGGGTTTAAGAACTGCTATTAATACTAAGAAAATAGATTTAGGACCTATAAAGGGGCTTGGTATGATGAAAACGCTTGGTATATCAGCTTTAGCTGGAGCGGCATTTAATCCGATTGGTTCTGGAGCGGCTAGTGTTTTAGGCGCTAGTGAGCACAATCAAGATGTATATGGAGACTTTGCTGGTACTGCCGCTGGTACTGCCGCTTTTTTTGGTGCTGAACCTGTTTATAAAAAATTACAACGCATTATTCAAAAAAGAGGCGCTCCTGCTGTAATGTCACAGGTTGCTAAAAAAGGTGGAGTTAAACTAGCTAGTAAGATAGCTGGCAAGAGTTTACTCTCACTTATTGCTGGTATCCCAACTATGGGCTGGGGTACAGCGGCAACTGCTGGATTAGTAGCTTATGATGTATATGCTTTATATGATTTACTTAGTGAATTAGAATAATAGGAGGACAAATTGGCTGAACCTGCCGAATTTAAGCCTCGGTTTAGTGAAGAAGAAATCTCTAAGCTGGTTTCTCAATATCAACTTTTCCCAGAAGCCTTTGACGATAGGGAAGAAGATATTGATGCCTTAGAGCAACATGCTTATTATTATAAAAAGCCCTTTGCAAGGTCAGAGGACCACCAAGATTCACTCATAACAAAAACTCTCAAGAATTTCGGTAGGGGTTGGATTGAGGGTTATACTACTTTACCACCAGAGTGGGTTGATAAAAAACTTGGTACAGACATAGGAGAGGCTCCTGATAGTACTGGACAAGCTATAGCTCGAAATTTGGGTCATCTTGCTGGTTTTGTGGGTTACTTACCTGGTGCTCGTGTACTTGGTAGTAAGGTTATTGGTGCTTATAAAATAGCTGGCGCTGTTCAGGGATTGCGTGGAAAAAGCATTCCTATGAGAGCGGCTAATCTTGCTCAAAAGAAGGTTGCTGAAAAAGTTGCGCCTATTCTTGATGATTTACCAAAATTCATGCAGAATAATGAGCTTTTTAAAGATATGGCATCTGGTGCGTTCCATCTTGGTGTAGCAAGTGGTGTATCAAGCTGGACACATGGTGTAGATGAAATATTTCATGGTGCTGGTTTTGGTGCTGTTGCTGGTGGGGCTTTTAGAGGGATAGGAAACTTAAAGGGATTTGGTGAAAGACTTCAGCCACACCAGTTAAAGCCTAATGGCAGTCCCAGATTAAAAGATTTACAGCCAGGTCAACATGCTGATTTAGTAGCTAGAACTATGGCAGGTGCGGCTTTTCAGGGTTTACCAGCAACAATGCAACAAGCAACAACAGAAGAGCAAGTATATGCTTATGCTATGGGTGCTTTTTTCGGGTTCAAGGAGACCCCGTATCAAACAAGAGTGAGTCGTGAGTATATAAATGATTCAATAAATAAAGACCACGGTCCTGACCCCGAACTTAATCCTAAGTGGGACACTATTACCTCTGAAATGCAGAAGATAGTAAAGAAGGACTTTAATGACTTTTTTGGACCAGAGGAAACTCGACATATTGTTTTTGACCTTATAAAGGACCGCAATATAAGTCTTGAAGATATTCATAAACTTTCTGCTGATTATAGAAAGGGGATGGAGATAGACGAGGTTACTGGTGAGGTTTCTTATCCTTTAAGTAAGACAGAGATTAAAGAGTATAAGGATACGTATAAAGATGACCCTCGCTTTGAAGACCCTCATGACTTAGACATGCATATAGCCAGAATAGCTGACCTGCCCGGTAAGGTTGCGGGTAAGGGTGGTTTTGTTGAAACAGAAATGGAGGATGTTTGGAAAAATGCATCTAAGAAAAGCGGCGCTGGTCACGATGTAGAAAGGATAAAGATTGCGGATGATATATATAAAGAATGGACTAAGCATCATGATAGAGATGGAAGACCTGGTCATATGGCAGAGCAAGAGATTTATAAATATCTAGCAGATACTTATGGGGTGAATCTTAATACTGAACAAAAAGGATGGTGGAGACGGTGGGCTGAGAACACAAGAAAGAAGAGGTGGGTTGACCAGATAGAGGTGATACGCAAGGTTAATCCGGAGACTAAAAAGCAAGAGACTACCGTTGGGATTTTAACAGGAAAAACTAATACTGTTGGTAATAAGAAAGACTTATCCCAAGAGCCAACTATAATGGAGGAGATATATACAGAAATTTATAAGGGTTATCATAATAAACCTCCCGAAAGACAAGAAGGATTTTTTAGAGTATTAGACCATATGGTTTTTAATGGCAAGGAATATGATTTAACTCGTGTACTAAAGGCACGAGAGGATTGGCATCGTTCAACTATGAGCTTTAGTAAGAAAAAATATGGAGAAGAAAGTAAGTGGGCTGATTATGATGCTGAAGAAATAAAGCTTCAGGCAGAATATCTAGCTAAGAAAGAAGTTTCTGAGGCTATTGATATGGTTCATAATAAAATGTGGAAACAGGGATATTATTATATGGGTGGTAAGGGTGATAATAAGAAGATGTATTTTGTTCGTAAGCACCCTATGCTTCAAAAGAATATAAAGAAGAGAAATGAGTTTTTTAATGCAATGCAGAGGACATTTATTAAAGATGGGAAAAGACGATGGACTAGAGAAAGAAAAAGGTTTCAGCGTGGAGAGATTACTAAAGAAGAATATAATGCTATAAAATCCAATCTTATAAAAAGCAAGGCAGACTTTAAAAGACTTTATAAGTCTGGTTTAAAAAGGTGGAAGGAGAAGCATCCTAATATAAAAGAGGGTTCAGCTACTAAATATAAGGAGATGTATATTAATAATGCTCTTTATGATGTCCTTAATAATGGTTATTCAATAAGAAAGGATAACGTATTAATAGATTTTGAAGCTGGATTATCGAAGGCTGTTGGTGATGGTATGATTAATACTCCAAAGGGGTATAATAAAAGAGCACAGATATGGTTTAATACTGGATTATCAGCTAATCCAGCCCATGTTTTTAGGCATATGAGTGATGCTGGGGTAAAAAGCAATGGAGAGCATTTCCAAGTAGGATTTTTTAAAGATGCGGATAAACGTATAAAAAAGACTCTTGATAGCCCTGCTGAAGATTACCAAGAGATTACAGATGGTGCTATATACGCCCGAGAAGGGGTCGTAGACGCATTAAATCTTGATAAAGGGCTTCCTACCAAGGGAAAGGTGAATAAGTCCTTTATAGTGGCTCCAAATGATGAACATGGTGCTGTGCTTGGTAAATATATGATACATACTGCATCTCCTCGACTTGAAAAATATATGAAAGACAATGACTTACATATGCTTATACCAGAAACAGCCGCTAAGCAGGTTGGCACCAGGGATATTGGTGAACTTATTGAGGCTGACAGTGGAATAGAGTTTAGCGGTTCTAAATATCCCTTAAAAATAGAGAGCTTTAGGACTATTATGTCTGAGATTACAAGCGAAAAGTATATAAAAAATCAGAGACTCCCTAAGCAGATGTTTACCACCCTTAGTATCTATGGATATAAGGATATAAAGCCTGAAACTATTAGGGAGATGTATGAAGAACTTTCTAATAGGGGTTTTAATGGTACTGAAAAAGGCAAAGAAGTTTCTTCTCGTTTTATAAAGACTCCAACTAATGACGATAATATAAAAGAGCTTGTTGATAACATTGAGGAAATACCAGTACAGAAGCTTTTAGAGATTATGCGTAATCCGAAATATGAGAAGTTCACTGTTAAAGCCTATGAGCAGATACTTAGGCTTAATAGAGAAATTACTGAGTCTCTTGCTGAAGAGTCTGAAATATCAAGGGTTGAGTTACAGAGGACTGCTGATATAGCAAGTGAATTTGAAACAATAATTGATAGGCTTGTAAAGCTCTATCCAGAGGGTTCAATGGGTGCTTATCTTCATAAGTTTTCAAGAGATTATCGTATGACTGCTATGCGTAATTTTGTTATAACTCAATTAACAAGACCAAAGATTGAGAATAGCGCTACTGCCAGAATGAGACCGTGGGAAATCGGGTTGCGCCATGAAACAGAGGAATTAAAAAATAGAGACGATATTTTCTATCTTGATGATAGTTTTAAGTCTTTAAGGATAAATGACCCTATACTTATTAAGGGGAGAAACAGATTAGTTGATGTATGGAAGGACTTTGAGGATGGGGTATATAAGGGAGAGAGCAAGGAAATTGTAAAAGAGATACTTAATGCAACTGTTATGAGAGTCCCTATGGACTCTATGAGCGGGGCAAATGTATTAGAGTTTAGGGGATTTACTGGTGTGCGTGGATACGGTTCTTTATTACACCCCAGGACAATGTCACAGCTTGGTGGTGCTGATTTAGACGGTGATAAAGCTTTTATATTTTTTGGTGGTGAAAGTGTTGGTTTTAGGAAGAGCTGGAAAGATATGTATAAAGCCCAGAGGAATGAATTTGTTGATTGGGGCGGTACAAAGATTAAAACACAAATATCTAAAACAAGTGGAGTAGATGTAATGAGGGGGTCTAAGTATGGTAATCCGTTTGTTCTTCCTACGGTTTATGATAAAAACCCAGCCTATTACAAGAAAAAAGGACACATAAGAACTAGTAATAGAGAGGAGGCTATAGAGAGATATGATGCTTGGTTGCGTGGTACTGGTGATAAAGAGTATATGCCCAAGAAGAGAGAAGCGATATTAGAAGATATTAAGTCTGGGAAATTAGTTGGTAAAACTTTAAAATATTTTAAGCCAAACGTATCTGATAGCCATGCAGTTAGGTTAGGTAAGTTAATTGATGAAATGGCTCCAGCGCCATTAAGGAGCAAGGGGTTTGAAAAGCCTAATAAAGATGCAAAAGACCCCCATGGTTTAGGTACATATAGGGAACAGCTTGCTGTTGATAATGCTGAAATACAAACAGATGGAAGGAATACTGCTTCTCAATATAGTCCATATTGGAGAGAATTTATGTCTGAGGGTGCATCTAGTGGTAGAGATATGCTTGGGTTTGCGGTTACAAATAGAGCGGCTGTTATAGGCGCATATAATGCTTTGCGTAATTATAGTGGCGAAGAAAGAGCTTTGAATGAAATAGTATTAACTCGCCATGGTGAGATAGTTAAAGACAGTGATGGTAATCCACGAAAGGGAACAATTTACATTAATAAGGGAGAATATAGGGTTCCAGTAATTATAGGTGATAAGAACCAAGAGTATGATGTTGTTTTTAAAATAAAGACGAATGAAATGGATTTACAAAGATTTAGGGAAATGGCTAGGGCGTCTATTGCTCTGGGTTCAGACCCAATGGATGAAGCTGGCCTACAAAAGATTGAGATATTTTCAAGGAAGGTTTTAGATACATTGTTTAATTATGAGATTCAAAAAAACGGGAAAATCGTTGAAAAACTTACAGAATTTCATGATGATTATGAGGGCATGGATTATCGTGGGAGGGGATTACATTCTCTTTTTAATCAAGTAAATAAAGTTTTATATAGTAAAAATTATGTAGAGGGCAGGGCTCATACATTTTCTGAAATTCAGGAGGGGGTTGAAGCTCTTGATGTATTACCAAAGGAAATAAGGAATACCTTAATGCCTATGGTAGCAGAGAGCTTGAAGAATGTTAATTGGAGCGATAATATATATAGACATGTTGACCATAAAAAATTGAATGCTTTATTTGCCCAACATAGAGTCTTTGTAGATGAGAATGAGGGTTTATTAGAAACACTTGGCAGGTCATCACTTGAAACCCCATATGGAAAAAATATAGATAGAATCTTTACTAATAGATTATATACCAGAGAGGGTATTGAGGCTATGGCTAAGGATAAGGAAAGATTCAAAGACCTTATATATGAACAGTTTCCCGATAATGATAGATATGTAATGGGTGAACTTCCTTGGGGTCTAAAAATGGGAATAGACAGTTATAGTTATAGAAAGAACCATTTATATAAATTACTTTTAAAGGGAGAAGATTTTCTTGTAAATGATATTAGTGATATGGCATCTTTGAAAACTATAACCGATATTATCAAAAAGGGGGACTTTTCAAACGAATTTATAGTTGAAACACAGAAATTTGCAGAGGTCATTAAGGATATGTCAGTACAAATGGCTAAAAGAAGACAAGATAAGGACGATTTAGTCAAGGACCACTCCTTTGACGAAACAAGTGAAAATAGAAAATTAAGAGAATTGGGGCGTGATAATTTCGGTATAGAAGATAAGGGCACTGCTAAGATTGACCAGGTAAGAATAGACCAGAAAATAAGAGGATGGAAAAGCAAAAAAACTACATTAGAGAAAGACTTACTTGATACATTCCTACTAAGTACGTTTCAGCGTGGACACCTAGATTCTATAGCCAAGCTTAAACAAAGAGGTGGACTGAGGGACAAAGAATTATTAGAAAAGCTAGAAAAGCAAGCTAAGAACACATCATTAATGAGAGTTGCAATGAACTCTAAAGCGGTATCTGATAAAAATATAAAAAGGTTTTTCGACGACTATGATTCCCTTCTTAGTAAAACTAAGACTGATTTATCCGATGCTGAAAAAGAAATTGTTAGGAAGGAACAATCAGGTAAAGACAAGGTCACTAGTTTTAGAGATGAAAACGGGAATCTTATAAAAGGAGAGATGATTGAGACATCTGACCTTTCAGAAACAGACAGAACCTACCTCGAACAAATTGCCCCATTTGAAGGTATCAATAGAGGTGAGGTTTCCGACCCTCAGCTTAAAGAAGTTTACTTTTCCATCAAGGACCACCTCGAGCATTACCACAATCTTGATGCTCGTAATCTTAACGGGTTGTTTCGTGGTCTTTTAGGTAAGAATATTAACCAGGCTCACAAACAGGACTTGCTCACCCTTGATAGATATCTTAAAGAAATGCGTAATGGCACTTGGTTTAGAAAAGCGATGGATTGGATGCTTGGTAAGGAAAAACATCCAGATTTGAAACATTCTTATTATTGGACATTCCCTGAGAATGTAGATAGAAGCTTAATGCAGTCTCCAGCTATGACAGACTGGGTAAAAGATGTTGGTCCATATAAAGATAAGCGTGGTAATACTATTATGGGTGAGATAAAAAGACCGTCCAGTATGATGGGGAATCTCCAGCAATGGGCGGTTAATGCTCAAGAATATTCCATGCAGAGACATGAACAAGAAAAGGACAAGTTCAAAAAGATGTTACGACCATTTACTTCTGCTGTTGAGGACGGTGATGTTTTGTATGATATTGCAGTAGCTACGAGAGAAAGGCAGATGATAAAAGAGGTTCTTCGTCCAAAATATAAAGATAATAACCATCAGCTTACCCATTATGAGATGGATTATGAGAATAATTGGCAGAGTGTTAAGGGTAAATATAATGAATTAAAGGACAAGGTTTATCGAATCCCTATGGAGGAGGGCACGGTAATAATGACGGGAGATGAGGTTATAAAAAAGATAAATAAAGGGCTTACTAAGCAGAATGCAAAGACACATAAATGGCTTGTAGGAGATAAAACATTTATAGATGGCTGGTTGAGCAAGGGTGTTGATTCATTTGGGAATGTTACTCGAGGGAGCCTCCAGAAACTTCGTAAGGAATTTATGGAATACCTCACAGAAACCAATAGAAAACATGAGCAGATTCCTATTGAAAAGTTTGGTATAGATGGATTTAGACAGATTACTAAGAGGGTTATATTAAGCCTTACTCCAGAAGGAACGCTTAAAAAGGGGGAATGGGAAAAAGCTTTGGAACAGTTAGAGATTACGCCTTTTGATGTTACTGGTGAATTGCCATTTCATGCTTATTATCCTCATATATCGTTTGATAGAAAGATTGCTAGCAATAGATTAAATAAGGCTATTGAGCATATCTTTGAAGACCCAAATATCACTAAGAAAGAAAAAGAGGCTGAATTACGCAAGCTTGTCTATCAATATAAACAGCTTACTGGTGATTTTATGGGCAAGGATGAAATGACTGAAAATTTTGATGTTATGCAAGATGCTCTAAAGGCTCATGCTGATGGGAAGAAACAAAAAGCTAAAAATATATTAATGCACGATTTAAAGCGTGTCGGCAATCAGTTTAGTCGTAATGCTCATATAGGTGGATGGTCAAGAGAGCCAGAAGCTTATGAGCAGTATATGAAGAATATTATAGATACATTTAATAAGCAGGTTGGTCAGCTAGCTAGCAGGGTTGAAATGCAGAACTTTTATGAGAAGTTTCTTAAAAGTAGTAAAGATGCTGGTGTAAAGGACTATAAAGAGCTTACAGACCGTTGGATGCATTTCTTCAAATTATATACTCAGTCTATGATGGGTTATCCAGCACATATACCAGAGCATATTATGAATGACCCTAAGATGAAGATAAAGGCAACACCTTATAAGTGGTTCGCAGATTCACAGGCTAAGAAACGCATAGATTATATTAAGAAACGCCTTGGTCTTGGTAGGAAAGAATTAGAAAAATGGAACTTAGATGAAACTACTGTTGATGAACTAAGTGGTGTTGAATATAGCCAGCTCCAAGCCTGGGGTGCTTTAGAGGCTAAGTGGCAGTTAGCATCATTATTGGCTCATCCTAAAAGCTCTATAGCTAACCTATATGGCGGTACTGTACATACCTGGATTAGTGCTGGTTCAAAAAACTTCTGGAATGGCAGGAATTTTGAGTATTTACAAACCAATGTCAATCCTAAGTGGAAGAGTATGAAGGATGTGGAACAATGGATTAATGAGCTGGGCATTATAGAGGAATTTCTAATATATGAGGCAGGTCTAAATCCTAAGATTAAGACAAAAAGATTTGAGAACTTTGTTCAAGATGCTATAAAGAAAATAAAGAGAGACCCAGAAATGTCTGATACGAGTCTAAACCAGCTTAGAAAAAAGTATGGAGTGACTGATACAGCCTGGAATTTTGCGGCATCGTTTATGCGTTTGCCTGAACGTATGCTTAGAAGAGATGCTTTTATGTCTCATTACTTAATGGCAAAAGAAAGATTTGGTGGAGCGATTAAAGATTATGATAATCCGTTCCTGATAAAAATGGCTAAACAGGGAGTAAAGGGTACACAATTTCTATATAGTGCTCCCTATAGACCTATTTGGACTAATAGCACACTGGGTAGGGTGTTTTCTAGGTTCCAGTTATGGAGCTGGAATTCAGTGCGTTTTCGTAACGATACAATCAGACAAGCTCATATTCATGGTTTTCAAGAAGGAACTCCACAATATGAAAAGTTTGTACGTATGGCACAGGCAGATGCGTTCATGCTTGCTATGTCTTCTTTGTTTATGTACAGCTTGTTCGAAAACGCACTTCCAGCTCCGTGGAACTGGTTCCAAGATACAGCAGACTTATTAATGGGTGATGATAAGGAAAAAGAGAGAGCCTTTTATGGCTCACCACTTGGTCCATTACAAGCTGTGGTTCCTCCAGCTTTGAGACTGTTGCCTCCATTATTCAAGGGAATGATGACAGATAATTATAGTAAATTAACAGACTATTATTTATGGACTATACCGCCATTTGGAAGATTGGCTAGAGATATAATCGGACCAGGCGGTGCTATAGATAATCCATATTATGCAATAACGAAGTTTACGGGTATGCCAGTAATGCAAATAGCTGACTTAGTAAAGACAGAACGAGGGGAACGCCTCGGTGGAAAGTTTATTTATGGTTAATGCCTATACCTTTTCATTGTCACGAGTGTGATTGCCCTACTATGAATGAAGATGGTATATGTGATTGCTGTGTTAAGAGAAAAGAGAACATGGTCACATCTAATAAGATAGGTGGAACTATGGTAACTAGTATAGAAGAAGAGAATGAACCCGAAGAGTCTGATTAAATTAGCTGAAAAGCTTAATATTAAACCAAGTATGGGAGACCTGGGTTCTTTAGGTCTTTTAGGCGTACTTGGTTCTCAAACCGAAAAGGGAGAGGCTGTTACCGAAACAGTTAAAGAGTCTTCTGATGAGATAGCTCTCGGAGCATTGGCTCTTGGTGGATTATTAGTAGCTCCTAAAGCAGTATCTACTGCAGTTAGAAAGTTACAAGGAAAAGGTTCAAGGGCATATAGAAGCAGTAGTGTTTCAGAAATAGATAACTTCGTTAATAATGAACTTGGTAGTTTCTATGGTGGCGGACTTCAAAAGTACACTAGTACTGTTGGAGAGTTAGTACCCGCTACTGCTAGAATATTAAATAGATTTGTAAGTCCCAGAGTTTCTCATGCGACTAAAAAAAGTGGTATGTCTCAGCAAACATATAATACTATTGTAAAGGTTGGGAATGAGGAAAAAAAGGCTATCAAAAAGATGGAGGAAATTTATAGTAAGTACGAAGGTGACAAGCTAACGCCTAAGCAGATTAAAGCACTAAAAGGAGAGATAAAGGAGGGCACTAGAGATTTTAGAAGGGCTCAAAAACAGTTACATCATAAGGTAATAAGTGATGTTTCTAATCAGAGATTTCTATTTGGGGATAAAGCTACCAAAAAGGGGTTTTTGGATGAGTATTTTACTAAGTATGTAAAAGCGGCTGATGAAAAAGAATTGGCTGAATTACTTGGAAAAGAAGCTTTTGAAAATTCTGTCAAAGCTCAGGGCATCCAGTTAGGTAAGGGAACTCAATACTTACAAATAACAAGTCATCCCGTTCAAGATGTAATGCGTGGTATGCAATTTGACAGTAGGGCTTTTAACTTATTTAAACTATTAGAGGGAAAAACTAAATTCACAGCAGAAGATGTACTTAAACATGCTAGTTCTAGTAGAGTTGGATTAAAGGCAACAAAGCTAGCAAATGGTAAGGTTCAGGTACAGTTTTCACCTAAGATAAAATCGAATTACGATTGGGGTGGTTATAATGGCAACTTAATATTTGACCCTAAAAAGCCAGGTAAGGTTACTTATTTTGCTACTGATAAGCGTGACCTGTTTGGTGTTTCACTTGGTAGAGACACTATAAACGTAAGCCAGGTTACTGAAAAAAGTATTCCTGAGTTGACAGGTAGACTTAGAGACGTAGATTTAACAAAGGTCCAGCGCTATACTCCTGAAAATGTTATACCTAGGGGAAAGGCAAAGAAAATAGATTTTGATACATCTGGAAAAAAGAAACCTAGAGGCGCAGTTGCAACGAGAGATTGGGAGATTTTAAAAAAGAATGCAGATGTATGGGAAAAGTCCCTTGGTGAGAAGATACCGCTTAATGAAAAAATTGAATTTGGGGCTACTAGACTAGCATCGGCTATTGCTGTAGGTGGTCCCGTTTACTATGCAATACAAAGTGACGAATAGAAATGTCGATTTCTTTCACTAAGTATTAAAAAAAAGGGGGCCTTAGCCCCCTTTTCTTCCCGACAAGTAGGCTACGGCATGCTAGAGTCCTGGTGCGACTATGTAGTTAAAGTAATCACACCCCTTGTCTATAGTACATTTTCCGTTTGCCTTTTCTTTATCAACCCACTGATATAGTCTAGTCCTAATTACATTAGGGCTACTTTTATATTTTTCCGTTCTAAGCATCACCCCTAAACACCTATCATTGCTGAAGTTAGCGCAGTTGTTTCGAGCAACACTTTTAATTGCTGATTTACTCATTTTCTCTCCTTTTATCTTGGAGTTCATGTTCTACTATAAGTGAATCGATGTAAGTGCCTAATATATCGATATATGCATCTGATATTTCTGTTGCTATGTCGAACCATACTGCGTCATAATTTAGTTGCTTACCACTATATTTTTCAAGAGTACTGTATATTATGTTGACAACGCTTGTCTTCCTTAATGGGTCTATCATTTTTTCCACCTATTATGTCTAGTTAATAAATACTTTAATCTCGTGTGAGCTGGTCCGCCTTCTTGTATCTGTTCAGTTTTCAGCAATCCTTGGTAAAATTCTATTAAGTCAGCTGGAGTCATCCGTGCTGTACCAGGATTATGAACCCACACTCCACCATCTATTTTATTGGCATTCTCAATCTTTCTTTGATTCTCTCTCTTTTGCTCCATCACTTTTACCTCTTTTTGTATTATATCCGCTTATGTTAGCCATTGAATATGGCGGTCCAAAGTCATTTGAATCTTCATCCTCTTCTAAACAGCTGTAACATGTTCTTTCATCTGTGTCCATTAAGGTGTGGTGAAATTTAAATTCGCATTTTATGCAGGTAAACTCCATAGTTTAACTCCCTTTACCATATGGGTGAGCTGATATTGCTTCTGCTATTTTATCTAAAGAACGTGAAACAGCAAACAAAGCATCTGGAATGGTGTCATCAAAGCCATTAGCTCTTGAACCATCCCATAAACTAAATGCTATTTCGTCTAACGCATTTACTATATTAGTAGAGGCGATACGTTTGTTTGTGTGTTCTCCTTGAAATTGTTCTGCTAAGTATGCAATAGAATCAGCAACTTCGTTTGTTTTTACTGTATTTTCTTTCTTCTTTTCCATTATATTTCTCCAATTTATAGGAGAGATGTTGGTGATATGCCATACCATTTCATTTGTCGCCTTATCTCTGACCACATACACGGTTCAAAGAAAATACGATTTATGAAACCCCCATCTCTCCTATTATTATAGTATCAGTCCTTTTTCATCATTGTCATTCCAACCAGAACCTTGTTTAAGTTCGTCTATTAGAGCCATAATTTCCCTTGTAAGGGGCATATTATTTTCTCTATAAGCTTCGGAATGCAATTTATGAAGTCCAGACAATACTAGAGTTAATTCCCTTGGAAAGAGTGTTTTTCTGAAACGCTCTTCTTCTGGCTTTTTACTGCCTATTTCGTTCTCCATACTCTTGTACCGTATCTTCCGTTTTCAACACGAGTTCTAGATGTGAACTTCCTATTAGTTTTCCCTGCTATACGATTACAAGCTTGACTTACTAAGCCCTTCTTGAACTTGTCTTCAGGAATGAAAACTGATTGGTTGAGGTTAAGCTCTGCCAGAAAACCATACTTAGATTTTCTTCGCTTATGCCATGTTGTGTCTACTTCAGGTATAGGGATATTATCCTCAAAAGTCCAATTACTCATTAGTAACGTCCTCCCTTAGCGAGCTTCTTCATTACGTATACTCTTATTTCAGCAGGAAGCTCTTGTACTAGCTGAATGAGCATATTAAAGTCCTCTTCATCTAGAGGACCCTTTCTTGTATTACAAGTTTTGCAAATTAATTGGAGATTCTTTACAGAAGTTTCTCCTTTTTTAGATAGTGGGATTATATGGTCACATGCTATGGTTTTATAAGTGAGCCTTTTCTCACAATATTTACAATCATCACCATAAGAGCCATAGAACATTTTTCTTATTTCGTCTCTTTCTATTGAAAAAGCTACATCATATTCTTCACTTCTTCTCTTTAGACTGCTGTATAGTACACTCATCTTTGCAGAAAGTTTTTTATATGCTTTCTCCCAAAAGTGTTTATGTATGGGTTCAAGCACATCTTTAAATTGTTTTTTATCTAGCTTCATACTTTATAATAAGGTGGGGCAGGATATAGAATATGGATAGTCTCCAAAAACCTGCCCCCCTTTGGGCTATGCTGTAGGCATAAGCTCATATTCAGCATAAAGATTGCCTGTATAGCTTTTCACCTTGTTCATCTTAATGTTATAACCTCGTTTATGTCTGAGGTCATATATGATAGCGGCAAGTCTAAAACAACCACACCGATTGAGTGCCATTTGAGGATTTACCTTTAAACCCTGTTGTAGCAACTCCAGTATTATGTCTGTTTGTGTTTTACGATTTCTAGGCATCTATTCCTCTCCTCGTATACTAAGTGTAGATGTATTCCAGCTCTCCAAATAGAGAATGAAAAATCTACAAAGTTGTTGTCAAATAGTATTGCAAATTGCAAGAATCTGAATATAGTTATAATCATTCCTGTTTGAGGGAATGCTATATCTAGTATTCGTCCCATTAAGACCTCCTTACTCGCTTTACCTTCTGAATAAAGAAACCTGGTATATCTACACCAGAAGTAAGGTCTTTACGAGCCTTTTTCTTATCTAAAGACTCTACCATCTCTACTTTCTTGTATTCATCTGGAACAGCATCTTCATCAGATACTATTACTGGTCCGAAAGTTTCAAATAACTTGTATCTAGCTGTATTCGTTTCATAGACACCGTTTCTTCCAACTTCTTCTATAACCATAGGTATAAGAGTTTCATTAAAGTATTTCTTTAATGACGCTGTAGCTTTTCTCCTTACCTTTAGTCTCTTTATTTCATCGCTCAAAGCTAGAATCTCAGCATCTATCATATGGGTCTTTCTTTCAATACCCACCATAAATACATCTATGTTATCGACTTTGCGTTTAATCTGACCACTAACACCTACCAAGGCATCCTCTATTGGTCCCTTATCCTCCAATTCCTGTTCTAATTGAACCTGAAGGTCTATGTACTCGCCTATGAGTTCTTTAGTTGTCAATTTCTGCATCGTCTTCTTTCTCTTTCAGTAAAGCTTCTACCTTAGGAATATCCCATCCTTTACTTCTTAATGCTTGTTTTAAACTAGTCGACAAAGGTCCTTTCCATGCTTTTGGTTTACTACCAGAAATACTTTCGACCATAATTTGCGATTTAATAAACTGTTCAATTATATATTCCAGTTGTTTTCGCATACTACGTTTTTCTTTTTGAGCAATATTCATTAGTGCCATCTTTGTATCTAAAGAAACCTCTGTTTTTACAACATGCTTTTTCATGTTTCTATTCTCCTTACTGGTAATCTGAATGAAGGTGTCCATTCAAGGTCTACATCAAATAAGTCGCCATCACTATTCTTAAATAGAGATACTTGCTTTGTTGGATTATCTTGGGTACCGTTAATTCCTATTACCTTTCTTGATGCGTTCTCTATAGCACCGCTACCTTTACCAGCATAAATATCAAGGATTTGATTCCTTGAATACTCTCTTGAAACCTGAGATATCTGTATAATAATGATATCAAGATTTACTGCTAGATTAGATAGAAAGTGACTTATGTTTCGAACTTGTTCATATTCTCCTCTGTAAGATTTTCCAGCATCTATTAAGTCAATATAATCTATGACCATAAGATTAGGCTGTAGTTCTCTTACCTGTTTCAAAATCATTTCAGTTGTTGGTGAGATTGTTTGAATATTAACATGCTCTAAATAGCTATTATACTTTTTAGAGACATACTTATTATTCCCTGTTACCTCTTCCTTTGAAAGACCGCTAACAATTTGTTGATTTCTACGATGCATATACCAGCCACTAAGTTCTAGTGAAAGATATAATGTTGGCATGTGCCAATCTGTATTGATTGTATCATTGTGGAAATCATATCCAAGGACAATATTTTGAGCCAATGTTGTCTTATTTGCTCCAGTAGGACCAAATATTGTTACTAGCTCACCAGGATATATATCACAGTCCTTATCATAAAGACCAAACATCTGTGCCAGGTTAATCATTCTACCTGTGAAATCAGATGTAAGTCTCTCTTCTAAGTCTTTCTGTAAATCCCGTGTTGTTTTGATATCTACTAAGTAACTCTTGTTCTTATAGTAAATACACTTAGGGTTGCAAACTGATTTTAAAATCTCATCATGGCATCCATATTGATATCCGTAGTTATATGTGGATTCGACCTTTTCCATAACTATCTCTGGTTCGAGTTGGTTATCATTCCAAGCAAGCAAGGATGCTTTAGTGGCATCACTTGGTATGCCATGTCTTTTAAAATGAGATGCTATTCTTAATAATACATTATTCCTAGTGCCTTGTTGTGGACCATTATTATATAAGGTCTGTATGCAAGGTACTACATTATTAGGCTCTGAAACATGTTTCATTGTCCTAATATCAGGTACATCAGTGTCTATTAAGTGTTCAAGACTACCATCTCCCCATAGGTCATGTTGACCAAATGACAGTCTTCTATCCTTAGCTAATTCAAGGATAGTATTAACATCTCCAAAAAGCTCATCTATTGTAAGAGGAACTTTATACAGTTTTGATTTTTTGTTTAATGTATGTGGAAGGCGTATGATAGAAGTCCTACTATAGACACTACCATCTATTCTGAAATTGGGTAAAACATTATTTACCATTGTCTGCTTAACCATAAAAGGAAGGGTAGCTCCTGGTCTAAAGCCAAAACATTCATTACTTATTTCAATGTGGTATCCCGTACCACTAAAGAATATTGCAAAATTTCCATCTTTCAATCCTAATTCAGATTGTAGATGATATAAAATGGTTTGTGCTTGAGACAGGGTATATTCATTTGAATTTTGACCCTTATCAATATCAATAGGTATTGAATTAATATGTCTAGTTCCAACAAACTTTTTAAGCGTACCCTTCTTATTTATATAGTTTACAGCTTCTTCATCATATTGATATACAGATGTGTAAACAGCATCTTTCTCTCCACTTTCAAATACGATATCCCATACATCATTTATAGAAACGAGAGTCCCCCGTTTAGAGGGACTCCCGATTGCTACTTCAACATACATTAGAAACTAGTAGTTCCCTCTGTAGATGCTGTGTTGACTCCATTAGTAGGAGTCGGCTGTTCTATGACCTCCTTAATAAGGTTCTTAGACTTCATAAAGGCTATGTAACCCTCGATGTCTTTTAAACCTTTAGGAGTGTTTGGAACCAACTTAGGAAATACAGCATTATACAATTTAGACGGGTCTTTATAACCCTTCTCTTTGTAAATGTATGCTATATACTCCAATTTAGGGTCCAATGGATTAGTAACATGGTTTTGATTAAGATGATTAACGAGATTTAACTCCTCACCATCTGCATCTACCATAGTACCACCAATATCAGGACCGCCGTCAAAGCCTATAGTATCAAAAAGCCAATAAAGTCTTTTCAATAGTGTACAGGTTTTAATGTTGCCATTTGTTTCTCTATCATAAGAACCCGCAAGTTTCATCTCTATCGGATACTGCGAATCTTCTTGTTTAAGAGTAGCAACTAGGTAGACGTCAGCCCAATCAAATTGGTCTGCTCGGTCTTCCCAATCGACAATCCCTACTTTTTGAAAACCTATCCAGCTTTTACCGTTACCGGATAACTGTAGGTCATCAGGGCGAAAACGAGTATTACTCACTTTTCCTCCTTGTAGTTAAGGATTTCAGATGATATTACTTCATAATCAAATAATAAAACCTTTTGAGAAAGAGGCTTTAAGCGACTGCCTACAACCCTTTCATCATAAGCTTCAAATGATATATAGTATTTACCATCTTCCTTTGATGCTGTAGTATACCCGATTATATCAGCTTTAGCCGCTAATGAATAACCGAGTCCTCTTGGAAGTTCAGGTGCTAGTTGCACCTTCCCATCTTGTAATTGTGAAGTCTTTGAATGACTTACTAAAACAAGATTTCCACCCTTCTTCTTGATGAGAGTCTGAAACCGTTTGACAATATCTAGATTTCTACGTCTAGCTTTACCCCAATCGGCTCCCCATTGACCCTCTCCCATAGCTGTGATACCTAGTTCATGAACAACAGAATGTTCAATCCATTCGTTAATCTGACCAACAGTATCTATTACTATAGTATCATATGGAAGTTTATCCCACTCTGTATTTAGCCATCCATAGACTTCTGCCATTGAATAAGCTGGCAACGGGGTCCCTTTATCAGCACCGGAGCGATGATTGAAACCCCGTTCTTCGGGTGGAATAATTTCAGTTTTAGGTATACCTTTATCTGTTACCTGCTTGCCTTTATGCATTACAGGTCTCATTGGCGGATTTAAACCACTAATAGCTATAGTATTAGCCCCATCAACAAAATCAGAGCCAAGGTCAGCATCAAGTAATATGACACCATCTTGACCCTTTGTACTCCACCTTGAAGCGGCTGTGGTTTTCCCAGTTTTAGGCTGACCTATTATAAGATATGTCAGACCGGAAGGCATTGCTTTCCAATCCGTTGATACTTTGCGTACCTGTATCATGTGATACCTCCTTATTTAGATTTGGAGTTATTAGAGTACCAAATTCGACAATATTTGGGCTCAGGCTAGTCCAAATATAGTCATAATGTGCTAAATTAGCAACAAGATTATACATTTGAGACAGTCCTAAGGAAACAATATGCATTGTTGCAAATACAGTATGTTTCTGTGAACATGGTGCTGGCGGTACAGTATGAGTCGGAACCCATGTATCCATATAATTATCATTATCCTTTGTTACAGTAACGATTTCCACGCTTGTAGCACCCATTCTAAGGTCTATAAGGAACTCTCTTCCTTCAAACATTTTCCAATTATTATAAACCATCCTTCTTGATTCCATATCATCAGTACAGACAATCACCTTAGTAGTTAATTCTGAAAATTGAGCACCTCCAATAAAATGCTCATGTGGATGAAACTCCTGGGTATCATCAGAATAGCTATCAAATAATGAATGAGCCGCTACTCTCTTCATTACAATATTTTCTGTATTAAGTGGGTAACAGGTTGTACTAAAATTATGATTCTCTACATCATCGCTATCATATCCGTGTACATCTTTCCATCCCATCATGGCTAATCCCTGTACTAAGAATGAACCAATCCCGCCTAACCCTATAATACTTATTACATCTAAGCATTCTTGAGGTATTAGGTCTTTGTTTCTTAAGAATCTACTGTCCATCAGTATGTTTCCTTTATTTTATAAGTTTTTCAAACTCAGAATTAAACTAATTAAACTAATTTTATTAGTTTCTCAAAGGTAAAGGGGGCAATCCTGGGCTATTTCCAATCCCCACATTGATAATAGCCAGGGCAACAAGCGGAGTGTGTGCATGCTTATGCCCCCTTTGTAGTTTAAACTAATCCAATAGTTTGTTGATGAGGATTATCCACCCAGAGGTGTATATCCATATTAGGACATTTCTTCTTAGCCTCTTCAAGTAACTCATGATAAGTAATCTTATTCATTTCATAACTTTCAATTAGCTCTTCCATTATATCCCAATCTGCCTTGGTACCTCCACTGTATTTACTCACCCCATAGTTATAATTACCATATCCTCCAACTGAATTAAGGTGACCAAAACCATTGTAATAGGTTGTAGTGGGTTTCTTTACATCTTGTTTCTTCTTCATTTTCTGAATGTAATTAGCCTCAGCTTGCCAACTCTTATCTATTTCAACATTGATAAGTGGCTCTGTTGCCCCTTTGATTAGTCTGTCAAAACCAAACTGGTCTTTATATGTCAGACATGTCTCAAAGCGTTCATTCTTACTTGCTACTATTGTAGAAAAGAAGATTCCGTCCTTTGATGCTTGTTCTAGTGCTGTATCTTTATCTGTCTTACTGATAAATGCACCCATAGTATGATGACTATGAATCAATCCAAGATAATAATCCTTTAATTCAGGTATTTTCTTATAGATTTTGGGTAAAAGCTTACCCATCTTGTCACCATCTATTTCGGTTTCAGCACCACTCCCTAAATGAATTGCCTTGAAAAACCTCAAGACAACATTCTTAGGAAAGCCTGTTTTTGTTGTTTCAACTATCTCGTACCAGGCTGGTCCACTCCACTCTTCACTATTGAAGCGACCTAATAGATAATTGATTTTATGCAACATTCGTTCTGGGATTCCCAGGTTGAACAACCTCTTCTTCCCATCTGTAGTGTTCTTTTGCATTTTTCATTCTCCCGTTTAACTGTTTCATACAGATTTTTGTGTATCTTTCTATACCAAGACATACAAAATGATATATTATTCTATTCCTCGATTCTTCATCATCAATTACATTATGGAAAAGAGTAAACATATTATCAAAGGGTGCTGTATCATCTAACATATTTCTATCACTAAGATAGTCATCTTCAGATATTTCAATCCCAACTTTTATCAATTCATTTGCATCCCAGACTTTTTCATTATATGCAAATGTCAACATGTTCTCAAGTATATGAAATGTATTCTGTGTAGATGAACGAGTTCCCGTATGCCATCTTGGTCTATAGCCTATGTAATCTAACAAAACCACATAGTAATCTTCTTCAGAAAGAAAGCCTCTATTAATGATGCTTTTCCCTCTATTTGCATTACGCATGGTTTCAAATACTTCTCCAATATCAATCATTTCAACACGAGCTTGTTGTGGTCTCAATTCCCTTGCTCTTGAATTTAAGGTTTCACTCATTCTTTGTATTAAAGTAGAGAGATTCCAACCAGGGGGATAATTCCCATCGCTATCTTGAACTAAATGTATATGCTTTACTGTACCATAATCCAATTTATCAAGACCATAGAGCATAGCATCACCAACCAATCGTTTAGAAACCCAATATGCACATCCAATTTCTTCTGTTAATATATCAGTAATCCCTGTTATCATTCGGTCTAACATGTGAATAGTAGAATTAAGTTTCTTTAACTTCCCTGATTCAGTATCCGCAGTATTCTTACTACTTATTACAGTAGCTAAATAATAATCATAAATCTTCCATTTGTAATCATCACCATTTTCATGGCATAATTGTTGAATGATTTCATAATTACTTGCTAACCAACTCCAAGTAAGCTTAGGACTCCATCTGTATGATGATTCAATATTCCTAGCTAACCTTTGCCAAAGAAATGCATGTTGAAGGCATTTTTGGAAAGGAAAGAACTCACTTAAGCCACGTTGTGGATAGTTAAATATGTTATCCCAATCTCTGTACTGTCTATTTATGTCCCAATATGAATCAGCCCTTGTCCATGTATTAAGAAAACTCTTAGCTACATTTATTAAGGATGGGATATCTCCAGATGAAATTGCATAAGACCATGCATTACTCCAGCCACCTAAACATGGCTGTCCATCTGGATTAATATGCGGATGCATACTAGTTGTACCCCAATTTAATAAAGGATAAAGTCCTGTATTAGTGAAAGAACTTTGTATAGTAGACCACCATTCAGGCATGTCATTTCCTGTGTTTAATATTTTTACATTACTCGGTTGAGCACTATTAAACTGTAATGAATGTTCGGGTAAAGTATAATTAGTAGTCCCACGAAACCTAGGATGACCAATATATACTTTAAAGACTTTCTCTGTATTGTGTTCAAAATCATCCTGAATGTCATAGACATAAACTTTATTAAGAAAAGCATTTGCTGTATTCTCAGCAGTTGTCCTATCCATTCTATCGCCTTGATAGTGAGCATTACTTAGTATCCAGCTTTTTACAGCATTCTGTAGCTTATACCATTCTGACTCACTATTCGTCGTCGTTGCTTGATTCTCCATTCTCTTCCTCCTCTTCAGTTTCTTCTTCTAAACTTGTGAGAAAACTATCAACTGGGTTTGCAACCCAATTAGGAATATCGGAAATGTATTCCTCTGTACCGTCTTCCCACCCTATTTTAATTGTCCAATGTATTATTTTCATTTTATAGTCATCGGCTGGGGGATATAAATACCCCCCATAGACCGAATCTTTTCGTCTAGACTATACTAAGCCAGAAGTCACTTTATCAGTTACGAATGCGACAAAATCATCATCTCGTAAAGATGTAGTGGCTTCAGCCTTTTTAGAATTGACGTTAATTGTGGTATTATCCAACGATTGTCCCAAAGACTCTGCTATATCAGCAGGAGTGTTTGCTTCCATCGATTTAACAACACCACCAAAGGTTTGAACTAGTACTTTAGCCATATGGTCCCCTTTGATACGTCTGCGTGGTTCCTAGGTTTTCTTTCTGGGGCGTCCACGCTTCGGCTTAAGCTTTCCAATCTTTGCCGATAACGCCTCCAGTTCGAATGTTGAAAATTTATGACTACCATCAATTTTACTATTAAGTAGAGCCATACTCTTTTCAAGTTGACGGACTTTGTACCATAAGGTACGCTGTCCCTTCTTCCATGGTTTAAAGATGTTGGAAAACATCCTGTAGAGATATCTCATCTACGTCTCCTTTACGGGTTTACATCTATTACAAATAGTCCGCTCTAAGCCTATTGTTGGCATGTTTCTATATTTTATACAGTTCGTTTTATAACGGTTCTGACCATTAGTAATCCGTTGCCATACAAAATTGCACTTAGGACATACCATTAGTTTTTGAAATCTTACCCAGTTCCTGCGACCTTTAGTTTCCTGTATCGACCTATTTTTAGTCTGTTTCTGTGCATTAAAAGCATCTATAATCCAGGCCGTAGTCATATCATTCAAACTTTCAAGTCTTGGAGAAAGTTTTCTCCTCTTCTTCTTAATCAATGCCATTTTCGTCTCCATTTTCTAAAATATAACAAGGCTCGAAGCGATGACCTAACTCATCAGGTGTTACAGCGTGATTACAGTCTTGGCATAAAATACCTAAATCGGATTCATCAGGAGCGTACTCGCTGATGTATTCTTCGATTATCGTGTTATCTGAATCACATTCTGGACAGTCTATATGAGCTGGGTCACCGCCGATTGGAACCGAGCGTTTTGGGTGGAGCGTCAACGTCTTAGCACTTTCTTAGAAAAATTCATTCTATTGAGTGCCTCTTGTCTCCACCAATCCAAGTCGCTTTCTAGCTTGCTAATTTTCTGATTTAAAGCCTGTATTACCTTTATAAGCATTACCATAGTAGCTAAAAGGCTTACATAACCCACTACAAGGAGGACATCAAGAAACCAACCATCTATGATTGTTATCATAACTTCAACCCCCTTTTTGAGAATTCAAAATAAATACAATCTTGATACCATTCTTTCAAATGTAGCATCAAAGAATCTTCAGTTATTAATAATTCGTTTTCCCAGGATTTTAAAATGTTCTTCCAGGCTCTACAAATATCTTCATCAGATGTATCTTTTATGAAATCTTCAGCATTGCTGTAATCATAATTCATGCTCTTTCTCCTTCTGCATTTACAATAAATATATGACCATCTTCGTCTACATCGACGCCCCAGTCATATTCTTTTAACGCATCATCGATTTTCTCTTCGATACGTTCTTCTTCCTGCTGAATACGCTCTTCCATTCCTTTCAACATCTGTTCAAGGGTTGCTATTGAAAGTGTACATGCGTATTCCTGAGAGATGCCCAGGGTATTACATACGTAATCCAAATAGGCATCTTTCATTCTTCCCATCAGTCAACTACTACAATCTTCTGCATTGGGTTATTAACCCTTCCGCCACCATCATGCTCCAATAAACGTCTTACACGCCTACTTGCCTGCACTACGTTGCTTGCTCTAACAGTAAGTAGAGCACCATTGATGATAAAATGCCAATTAGACATAACATCCTCCGCTGTTAGTTAATAAAATATTGTTGCGGGACAAGGGATTCGAACCCAAGTGTCTCCAGGTTATGAGCCTGGTGTGTAATCCATTTCACTCTCCCGCAAATGTTTGTGGCTCTCCGGCAGTAGTGTTCTACCGGAGATTACAGGGTATGAACCTGCGTGATGCACTAGTTCGCCACAGTTATAAATCTTTAGGCAGGATTACTTTGAACCCTCAAAATGATACGGTAACGAATCGCACGTACTCACAGGTGTC
>Ga0208011_1000101_pt1 | contig 39981 bp, 52 predicted proteins | sample 7_EtaG_FD_184080 | JGI IMG/M metagenome (GOLD analysis project Ga0208011, IMG submission 184080) | Marine viral communities from the Subarctic Pacific Ocean - 7_ETSP_OMZ_AT15161 metaG (SPAdes) (version 2) | ecosystem: Environmental > Aquatic > Marine > Oceanic | place: Pacific Ocean | collected...
TGTACCGAAAGGCTGGTGAAAGATGCGACCAGATCGAACAGCATATAAACATGAGATACAAACCAGAGCAAGAGCTACCGCCAGACTTGTTGGAAGCAGCAGATGGACAGGAGTTTTTTGATGGATATGAACCAAGGGTAATAAAATGAGCGAAGAATTAGGAAGAGATATGGGTTTACTTAATAGGGTAAAGGAGCTGGAGAAAACAACAGAAGATATAATGGGTGGAAGCTGTGTGTTTATGGAGAAAATGCAGGAGGAAACCGAAAGCCTTCACAAGCATATAGTAGAACTTCAAGCCCATAGTCTAATGTTAAAGAGAAGGATAGTAGACTTGGAAGAAGAGAAGAAAGCTGGACAGTTCCCTAAGCTGAGTGACCCATCTCCACAATACTCACAATACCTAAACAACGGAGGATTCCCGCAAAACTAGGAGGATTAAATGTTCAGATATCCAGATAGGACAAGGCGGTTGAAGTTTGTTGAGCCGGACATTTGGCCATTCAAGCCGTTTCCTGCTACAACAGCAGCCCTAACCAAACAAGAAATCCTTGAGACGGTAAGGCTGGATCATAAACTAAAGGAACTGGATGAATTAGAGGATAAGCTATTATCAGAACTCTATCTCCAGACATCTCCAGACATCTCCGTAATACTCACAAGAGAATAGAATAGAATAGAATAGAATAGAATAGAATATATTATATATAAGAGAGTGCGTACAGGGCACAGAAGAAGATAACTATTATAGCGATCTCTGCTAGCACCTGATAAGGAGAGGGCGTAGGCATATTAAACCTTGTACGCAATGACTAGAACACCAGCGGCCATGATTAGGTTACAAGCTGAGTCTAGTAGAGCCATGATTAATCCTAGTTCATTCATATAACATAAGACGCTAGTGTGTATGAATAACTTACAAACAATCTTACGCTCACCCTATCCCTATCGACTCCTTTACAAAAAATACAGATAGGTTCTTCATAATTTAGGGTGAGACAATTTCAAATAAACAAAAGGAATAAAATGCAGATACTACAGATAAACGGTAAGGATGTTAAACGATTCCCTGCCAATTCAAAAGAGTCTCCGCTAAGGGCATTGCTTGAAGCTGGATGGGATAACCCAGAAGGACAGGCAAGACTGTTGACGGAGATAAGCACACCTGAGGGCAAGCTAAGACTTAGATCAGTGTATTCAGAGGAGGATACAAGGAAGGTTGCCAATGAAATACTAGATGAAAGGGAGAGCAATGAGTGAAAGAACACCGGAGAGAATAAGAGACACAGCAATAGACCTGTTCATAGACAGAGCGAATGCAAAGTTCAATGCGGGTCAGGAGGAGCACGGAGGAAACTTAGATGAGCGTGTTACGTTCAAGGACATAGAAGATGAGATCATTGACTTATGGTTTTATGTTCAGTCCAAGAAGAGGGGGTATGAACGCAAGCAAGTCGAGCTAAAGAAAGCACTTAGCAGGATTACGCTGCTGAAGAACGAACTGGATGCCGAGAAGAAGGCAACCGAATACTATAAGGAGCTAAGTAAAAGATGAACATACAAGGAAAACTAATAAAGGATGATATAGGAGTCTATGACCTTGGTGGCAATAAGCTACCTAGCGGAGAGGAGCAGTACGATATAGTAATAACTGACGGAGATTCAGTATGCTATTACCCTCTAATGATGAAAGCCTCTGACTGTAAAAGGGAGATGGAGAAGAGACACGGAATAAGCCCATCAGATATTAAGTTTGAAAAGACCTCTTATCTGCTAGGGCTGGAGGCTCTATATGAGTCAAGCCAGAAGAAGAAGGAGGAGGATGAAAGAATCAAGGAGTTAGCAAAGGAGAAAATGGAGATAGCAAAAGGCATTAGGTGTAAGCACTGTCGCCAGTTACGCCCGTCGAAGTTTAGGTAGCTGAGTAGGCTACTGCAACACCGTTCATGGCTGACTGTTACTGCAGGGTCAGTCGTGGGCGGTATGCAGTTGCTTGACCAGTAATCAAGTGACTCGGAAAGAAACCTATGAGAAAAGAAATAGAAACTATGGACGGAAACGCCCATGAATTAGTAGTCGAGGAGGATGTAATACAGAATCCACGGACTGAGCAGCCTATATCTGGAATGAGAGGGTTGTACCGTCAGGACGATGGAGGATGCGTTGGTGTCCACTCTGACAAGTACAAGTACATAGCATATAATGATATATACCAAGCCATCAACACTGAGATAGCAATAATATCTGAAGAGGCTGGCGGTAACGTATCACCAACATACTCATCATACCTTCTTCCATTCAAGAGGACGGGAGTATCTGGAGGCAGATGCGTAATGAGGTGGGATGTTCCAGCAGTACAGACCGAGTGCATCAAGACAGGTGATGTGATTGGATTCTACTATGAATGCTCACCAGCCCATGACGGGACAGCAGGAGTACCATCTAGGACAGGAGGAACAAGAGTCGCCTGTCTTAACGGCATGGTAATGAATGAAGTCTCTATGGAAACAACCTTCAAACACTCAAAGAATGCTGACTACAGGAAGGTGATTAAGCACGTTCGGGCATCGCTTGAGGAGTTCAGAAAGTCTGTAATCAAGTACGGTGAGATGTTTAATAAGGAGATGAATACCCAAATCACTTGGGCTGAAGGTCACAACATGATAAGGAACCTGTTCAGCACGGACAAGGAAGATAGGGAGTCAGTCCAGAAACTATGGGAGCACCCAAGCGATTGGAGAGAAATCCCCGAAGACCGCAAGCCTGACTCAGCAAGAAGCTGGTATAATAGTCGTCAGTTTATAGAGCAAACCAACACTGAAATAAGCAGAGGAGGTGGGCTGACTGAGCTATGGAAGCGACCACTATCAACGCCTGAGATGCAGAGGGTTAACGTCGGTGACTTGCTTAACTGCATCACTGACCACCTGACACACGGGCAGGACAGCAACCTGTTCGCAGCACAAAGAAGTCAGAAGGCATTCAGTAAGATACTGGACTTCGTTAGAAGCGACAAAGAATCCAACAGTGCAAGGAAGTTCATAAGCGCACCACCAAAGAGGACGCGTGGATTCCCTGCTCCTAAAGAAACCAACCCGTTAGTTGTATTAAGCCACAACCCAGACGCGTTGAACTAAAAGAAAAGAGGAGGGCAGGGGGCTGTAGCGAGCCAAATTTCCCTGCCCTCCTCAGGAGGTGACAAGCGAGGAGTCGCCTTAATCTATAACGACTAGAGAAAGGATAATCAAATGGAAGTTATTAAGCAAACATCTTGGGTACTTCCCTTAATCATAGAGGCGAGAGTTCTTGAGATAAAGGATCACAGAGTTGAAGACCTTATACAGTTCCATGTCATAACTAGAGAGGGGAACCCCGCTGGCCCACGGCTACTCAGGGGTGATAGCAGCCCATCCATAGAAGATTGGGGGCCATTCGGTGAGTTTGAGCAAGCTGAGAAGTTAAAGAACAGGCTCACTGCTCATCTGGAAAGGGAAGAGGATAAGAAAGCAAAGAGAACGAGGAGAAGTAAATGAAAAAACTATTACTATTGATGTTAACGGGGATGTCGGTATCGGCACAGGTACACCATGTTAATATGATTTCACTGGAGATGGTGGAGGCATTGCGTCATGTGGAAAGTCGTGGCAGGAACGTGAAGGGAGACTACGGATTAGCCAGAGGGCAGTGGCAATTCCATCGTATAGCTTGGAAGGATGTCAACCTCTACAGGGCTAGGCGTAAGATGTTAACATATTCCTACGACTTTGCATGGAAAGAGTCAGTGTCTAGGGTGTATGCTCACAACTATCTTCACATGCAGAGAGGCCGATTCATTAAAAGCCAGAAGAGGGAGCCGACAACATCAGAACTCTGGTATATGTGGAACTTGGGATATGATAAGTACGTTGTTCAGTGCAAGCTGGACTTAGATAAACTACCAGTGGCCGATAGGGTCAGGACATGGAAGAAGTCACTGGAATTAAAGAACGAAATAAAGAAACTAATGGAGGATTAAATATGTCGCTATTAAACATGAAGTCGTGTGTCACTGAGGCACTGAATACAGCCAAGAGATACAAGGGTGGGGTGACTCAGGTTAGCCAGTCTTGGAAGGACGAACTTGAGCAGGATGTAAGGGTTATGATATTCAGGAAGGTGATGGCCCACAAAAAAGGCAAGACCCTGAAGCCGAATCAAGGGGTTTAATTGATCGAAATAAGTCCCTCTTGACAGGTAAATACAGGCGTATGTATAATGCGCGCCGTGACTACGATTAAAAAGAAACCCATATACAAGGACGGCAAGAAGATGAGGACTTACAGGCTCTCTGATGCCACCGTTGAGAGACTCAAAGAGTTATCCAAGGCAACAGGAAAGACCATGACTAAGGTTGTGGAAGAGTTAATACATTCAGCCGAGGTTGACGATGAACTCGAAACAGAAGGGAGCTAGGGGCGAGCGTCTCTGGAGGGATGTCATAAGGGCTCAGGGATACGAGGCAATCAGAGGGTGTCAGAATGCAGGGAGATTCGCAGGGGGGCAGGAAGCTCCCGATGTAATCACCAATCTGCCGTTCCACTTTGAAGTAAAATTTGTAGAGAAACTAAACGTAAGCAACGCTATGGCTCAGGCTGTTGGCGATGCCGATAAGAAATTCCCAGTGGTAGCACACAAGAAATCTAGGGAGGATTGGTTAGTGACAATGAACGCTGACCTGTTCTTCCAAATAGTACGGGGAGAAATCCCTATAACCGAAGAAGGAGAACAAGCAAGTGAGCGAAGAAAAAGAAACAACAGAGAGCAGTTCCAGTATCCCGATGGAGGATTACATAAAGGAACTGGAGAAATCAAACCAAGTCCTTAGCGACCAACTCGAAAGGGTTACATCTGCGAGGGAAGATTGGTCAACCCAAAGCAGAAGCGTTAAGGGTGTAGCAACTGCATTAGCAAAGGCGCAGCCTGATTGGTCTGGAGGCGTGATTGAAACGGGGAGGAACCCGCACTACAAGCGTGCCGATGGAACACCCAGCTCGTTTCAGCAGTTGTGTGATATGGTTGCCAAGGCTGGGCCTATACTGGCAAAGAACGGTCTAGCAGTAACTCAAGTTACAGTCCCTAAAGAGACAAGTGCTGGCGTTAGGATATTCCTAGTGACAACCGTAATGCACGGGGCAACTGATAGCTGGATTAGAAGCTACTGGCCTATGGCTCCTGAGAGGAAGGGGCAACAGGCACTAGCCAGTGAGCACACCTACTCGAAACGTCAGGGCTACGGAGGTGTTCTTGTAATACCCCCAGCCGAAGATGATGACGGTGAAGCATCCGAAGGAAGGGGTAACGCCTAATGAAACGGGGGCGTCCGGCAAGGGAAGACCACGCTGGGCGACCCCTAACTGTTAAAGACTGCGAGGAGTTCAATAGGGCTTTTCGCAAATGGTATAAGGAACGATATGGGAGTTATAACTACTTCAAACCTGTTCGGAAACGACGAGGAGCCAAAGAAGGTGAACGCCCCGACGAGGCATCATCCTAGTTTGTCACCCTCTTCCTTTCCGTCAATGAGCACCTGTCCCTGCTATGTGTCCAAGAAGGATGCTAGTGGAGCGGCGTTAGAGAGAGGAAACAAACTACATCAACAACTAAGTGAGATACTAATGTCTTATGAAGTATGACGAAGAAGCCGTAACCACTGCGGAGTATATCCGTAAGGTGGCGAACGGAAAGAAGATAGAGTCAGAGGTTGAGGTTAGCCTAATGCGTGACGGCAAGGAGATAACCTACGGAACCTATGACGCATACTGCGAGGGACATCTATTCGACCTGAAGACAGGAAGGATGGAGAGAAACTATGTACCACAGATGGCCGTCTATGCAGCAGCTATCTGTCAGCGTGACGGTATCGACAAGATTGAGATTCACCTGATCTATTCAGCACTCAATAAGGTAGATAAGTTCACACTGACAAGAGAAGAAGCTGAAGGGATAGCCTTTAAGATAACAGATTCTGTTAATGATCCCACACGCAGCCCAAACACAAGCGAGTATTGTAACTGGTGCGGTAGACAAGAGATATGTTCCGCACTTAACGGTACTGCAATGACGGTTGCTAAGAAACAAGAGATGATACTTGAGTATGAGGTCAGCGCGATAACAAACCCTGAGACTATGGGTATGTTTAAGGATGTCGCTGCCGCCTGTTCGGTATTCATTGATATGGTTAAGAAAAAGAGCGAGGAGTTCGATGAGATAGATGGATGGAAGAAGTCCACCCGAAAGGGTTCAAGGAAGGTAGCCAATATAAACGGAGCCTTCAGTAAAACTGGACTACCACCTGATGTATTCATTGAAGCCTGTTCAATATCTTACCCGAAACTAAAGAAACTATTTGCTGAAAATAAAGGAATCAGTGAACAAGAAGCAGAGGAGATGTTGTTCGACCTACTCTCTTCAGAAATAAAAGAAGGACACCCAGTTAAATACTGGAGAAAGGATAAGTAATATTATGCCACAAGAAAAACTAGGTAATGGAGTCCTAATGAAAAACTCCTATAAGGAAGAGGGCGATAAGAAACCTGACTACACTGGGCCATGCACAATATTGGTTAACGGTATGGAGCAGGAAGCAGAGATCGCGGCTTGGATTAAGATATCCACCAAGGACTCAGCTAGATTGAAAACGGGAGATAAGTATTTCTCTTTCCAGATCAGCGAGAAGTTCAAGAAGGACATCCCTGCTGCCGCCCCTGCCGGAGACGATAACGACCAACCACCATTCTAGTATGATCGAAGAGGAGTCATCATACGCCCAGAATGAATGGGGAAGGGTTGGCAGGAGGAGCCAGCCGAGCGCAAAAGAGAAAGACATAATAGACAGGGCGATTGCCGCAGCATCTATTGAATCCGGCGTACCACCTTCCGCTATCGTTGGGAGGAAAAGGCTGGAGAGATATATTGCTCCGAGGTTCATCGTCTATAAGTTATGTATGGACTCGAAAGCTATAAAACTATCCCACTTAGGAAACTTCTTAGGAAGGGATCACGGAGCCGTCTGGCATGGCATAAAAGCTATGACTGATTGGCTGGAATCAAACGACAGGTCGAGAGACAAGTTCCGCGAACTGTATGAACGGACAGAAAAAAGGTACAAAGAGTATGAGAGCGACCCCGAACGTATGGTACAGGAACTCAGTGTATATGATGGACGACAAGGAGATGATCTACCTCCAGAAGCGTGACTGTGCTAGTTGCGCTGTATGGGAATGGGTCAAATCCGACTGCTGGAAAAGAACCAGACCAGACATGAGGCCGATATCCCCTATAGAGAAAGAGGGAGTGGCTGAAGCTCTTGGAATGCTAACCGAAGAAGGGTTAGGTGACTCTGAGAGATTCGACAGGATCGTTGAGATGTTCAGGAAAGTTGAATGGGTCAACGAGAAAGGAGAAATAAGAGGCTGGGACAAGTGGCAGTCAGTCAACACTAAGGTCGAGGACGCAGCCCGTAAGAGGGTGGAGTATTGGAACAAGAGAACAGAGGAGTATGACACTCCTGAGCTTCCACCCCCTATTGATACGGATGAGTTCAAGATCGCATGGGAAGAGTACGAAACATACCGTAGAAGAAACGGTTGGAAGAAGCTCAAGCCCATGTCCGTCAGTAAACTGTGGGGAGAGATGGTACAGTGGGGTGGCGTAGATCAAGCCATTGCATCCATTAACCAGACAATATCCAAAGGCTGGCAGGGGTTATTCCCTCCGCGTTCAGTCAAGGATGCTGCTGGTGGGGTGCAGGAAGGCAAGAAAACATCATACGCTGGCAAACTGTGGGCTCTCGAAACCCATAAGAAGACACTCGTCGGTCAACTTAACCAACTCAAAGAATGGGGTGGCGATGAAAAGAAAGGCGAGAGAATAGAGATAGCCAAGAAGATCAAGGATATAAACACGAAGATTCGTGGACTTGATCCTGAGGCTTAGACAACCTACCTGACAGGCTCGGTAACGTAATCATGAATAGTTTCACCGCGTTGCTGCATTCGGCTCATTAAATCGTTTGCAACTTCCTGAGTGAGAATCTTCTTACGCGCCAAGTCTGTCAGGTAGACCTTTACTTCTGCGGGACTCTTACCCTGCAACTGATTCATAACAACAGCCGCTCTTACAGTAACGGGCGAGTTCTTCATTCTAATTTCTTCCGGCTCCAATCCGAGGGCCATCTCCCTAAGTCTACGAATAATCAAATCATTACGAAGTTTCTCACTATGGTTACGGGCTGGCTGTATGTGCCTCACCCTATCCTGAATACTCATGCCTCTGGTTTCATTCATCCACCTGTCAACATATCTTCTACGCAGAACACGACCAGTAGCGTCTACCATGTCGGCATCATCCATGATCTCCATTATCTCACTCTCGGCAAGATAGGTGCTGCGAGCAAGACGGGCCATAAGTGGAGTGGAGGCAACCGTTCTTCCCAAAGGTGTTCCTCCTTCAGCGGTAGATATTCCTACATTATTGTTAGGGATAAACTGAGTGACACCTCCGGCAGTAAGAGTCTCAACCAAATGCTTTGTCTTTAATGCACCCAAGCTAGTTAATCCCCCTAGAGTCTTATAAATATCAGGCGTGCTTGCATAGTATTGCTCCTCTGGGGCAGCTTTTTGCATAGAGATGGGAACGATTGGCTTATGGCGGAAGAAGTTCCTGTTACCAATTAGCTCTGCTGGGCCTTTGAGCACCGGATTGAGGCTGGATGCTATACTTTCCCCAGTTTTAATCAAGTCACCTTCCGTAATCCCAGCCAAATGTATAGGCATCGTGGACTCAAGCCAGAATCCTAGTGTCTCACTTACTGCATCTGGGTCACGTTCATACAGCCAATCCAATCCCTTCTCAAGAGTGTAGGAGAACAGGCCAAATGATTCGCGTCTGGGTATTCTGAGGTAATCCCTGACCATCTTGCCCTCGATATATGGGTGTTCAAAGTGCTCCTCAAGCGGGATCATAAAGTAACGCTTCTTCTCCTCGTCACTTATCTCATCGTAATCATCCTTGTACTTTCTGTTCATCGACCACGCCAGCATTGTTGGAAGGGCAGCAAAGGCACTCAACTTCATCATCACCATAGCCGCCTCCCCTTTGTCTCCACCCTTCTTGAACACTTGCAGCATCCTAGATAGATCACGCTCAACGCCCTGAACTCTGGCATTGAAGAACATGAAAACAACATTCAAAGCCTCGCTCTCAGTTATCTTACCCTTTCTTATGAAGTCAGGTGATCCAGCGTAGTTCCTTATCTCGACGGCAATCTGATCCATCCTCTCGTCAAGCTGCTTCTTCAGTGCCATCTTCTTACCGGAGTCAGTGGTCGCCTCCATCTTTGATACAAGATCATCAATCCCCTCAAACAACATCATCCTCTGCATTCCAACCATCTTGGCTGTCTGCTCCAGAGTCTTGCCTACAAGAGATAGCTTTGAGTTGGCCCATACCAGTGGGTTTCTTCTTGGCGAATCATGCCTCATTAGCGGGTCTTTAATCTGGGTAGCCTTCCCGAAGTATTCAGCTATGGTTGACCCAGCCGCTCCGCTGTTCACAAACTCCCCATACAGACTGTCTAGTCCAGCAATCTGATTTGGTGCGAACCCACGGACTAAATTCTTAATCGAGTTGGGAGTTAGGTTATGCCAAGAGGAGGAAGCTATAGCCTTTATGTACTGCATACCCAGAACTATCGGGCTCAATCCCTTATCCTTTGCCCGCAAGCCCGCCTTGGACGTAGTAAGCATTCTTATAGGGTCGAATAGCATGAAGTTGCCCAACTGGAAGAACGCATTGATGCCTGTCGCGCCCAGCTTGAATATATCTCCAGCCATCTTAGTTACTAGATAAGTCTGGGATGTACTAACAGGGTCAAAGTTATTAAGAAGTCTGGCTATCTCCCTGTCAAACCATAGGTATTTAACTTCACCGTTCTCAAAGAACTTAACATCCTCCATGTCAACAATGCCTTCAATGGTGTCAGACTTCTTTATGTACTTCCCATCTGGATCAAAGTCCCTGCGGAAATCTTCGACCTTAGACATAAAGACATTCCTATCTACCCGTAGCTGGGTCATATATAACTTGTACCTAGCAGCATCCATCGGGTTAAGGATCGACCAATTATCCACATCCCTAATGCCTTTAATCATGTGACCGAAGGTGTCCTCTGGGTTTCTATTGAAATACTTAGTAACAAAGAACGGAGCGTAGAATGAAGAGGAAGCAGACATATTGCTGTAGGATGTACTTGAGATAACACCCGACTCGAACATATCCTTCAGTGCTTCCTCGAAGTGTGCATGATAGACTTCAGCCCCCTCAACAAACTTACCCTCGAACAGTGGCCCATCAGCCCCGCGCAGTACATTCCCCTCCGCATCCGTCTTATGCCTTAACATCTCTGGGTCATCTATCTCATTCATCAAGGCTTCAAGACCCCCTACCAGCTTAGGAACATCAGCCCTGCTCTTATAGTTACCTACTTCCTTTGACTTCGTTAACAGGCTAATCAGCTCAATCTCAACATCCTCAATAGTTTTACCTTCGGCTAGTTCCTCCTCCGGCACAACAAACGCACCTGTCTTTTGGTCTATGTATCCCTCAAGAGTTCTTATTCTCGCAAGGTCTTTCTCTGACGACTCATTGATAAGCCTGTCCTGTATCCTAAGGTTAAGAAGGAAGCGGTTGAATTTCTCAACAATCTGGGCTGATCCACCTATCAGGTTATTTATGGACTCATTGAACTTACCAACCCTAAGGTCAGCCTTAACAGGACTACCAGCCTGAAGCTCATGTTGCTCGGATAGCTTCACCCTAGTCTTACCCGCAATGTTGTTATGCTCAAATACCATATCCTGAAGGACAGACAGCGGGTGCGACTTGCTAATAAAATTCTCCTTGAACTTATCAAACCAAGACATCTCCTTCTCTACCAAACCCTTCTGCGATTCCGGCGGTTCGAGTCTGCCCTTTAGATCATTATTAACTTCTTCAGGCGTAGTTGGAACTGCACTCTCTCTACCCTTAGCGAACGCACCAGTAATCTCTACATCAGCATCGTCAAAGATAACGTAATTGTAGTTGCCTTCACCCTTTCCTCTAGCTGCACCTTCAAGGTATTTATTGCCTCGTATGCCGTGCTTGAGAAGGAGGCGGGAAGTATCCTCTTTTGTGCCGTCAGTCATTCTGCCAACAGCTTTATATATCTCCATACCATCCCTCAAGTTAACTGGGAGTAGCTCACCAAACTCATTCTCAATATCATTCAAGGCTTGGGAAACTTTATCAGACTGCTCGGCACGGTTCTTATCAAGCAACAGGTATTCGTCCTCGTCCGGTGCTAACATAACTTCGTAGCCTTGACCTTCGGATGCCGCGCGTTTGGCTTCAAACTTATGATTTGAGTTCAGGAACTTATCTATAGTAGAAACTGCCAATTCGCCGTATGTTGATGGGTTAGGGCTAGGTTGAGTTTTGTTATCTGGGTCTGAAACCCATGCCAACGCATCCGCGAGAGTCTCAAGGTGATAGTCTATCCTCTCTGCTGGAGTCGCGAAAGAGGTGGGCTCACTGACCATGAACCGCTCTCTATCGGCAAACTTCAGGAAGTCTTTAATAAATGGGTGATTAGGCCCGTACCTATTAGCGTTGAGGTAATCGGAGAACACTCGGTGCTTGGGATCGCGGCGGCCAGTGGAAGCGTCAAAATTCCAGCCATCGTTAAGTAGCACATCCAAGTCAAGCTGCTCGCCATCGTAAAAAGTATTAAGGTTGCCAGTGTTCTGCCGCATATCTCGGTAATGCTCTGCAACCCCCATAGACGTAGCAAAGTAAAGACCCCAGCCGAACATATGATGACCCTCACCTGTTCCCATGAAGTCAGTAGAGAACTTATCAAATCGCTCTGATCTAGGGGAACCGTGTAAGGCTGCTGCGGCGAACATGGCCTCGAATAATTCACCCTCATTCTTCAGGCTATCCTTTATGTCTTGGAATAACTCTCTTCCACTCTCAACTGGGACTGCCTCTTCGCCTTGGAGGGTGGACTTATCCATAACAAAACCATGTCTAGGATCGTTAACCACACCGATGTTCATACTGTAGTTGGCTGTATCGAGTTGCCTTATGGTAATGACACCCCTCCCGCCAGATGTTACAAAGTCTGCGTAATTCCTTGGGCCAACCCTAGACCTGTCAGCAGCAGAGAGAACCCCCATCTCCACAACCTCGTCAAGAAGGCTTTCGTACTGCTTACTTAACCCAACGATCTTCTTCAGTACCTCCCAGATTTCATCAAGCAATGTTAGTCCACTTGTGAGAGTATCTCCTTTTCTGGTTGAGGGAATCGTTTGGAGGAAGTTCCTGAACTCGTCATTGAACATAGCGTGAGCCACAAACTCAAGGTCGCTGGTGAACGGGTAATAGTCCAAGCCCCCGAATGTATCACCCCTATTCTTGTACGCATTCCTAGCCTTATCCAGCATCCTCTTCAGCCTCGCCCTGTCCTTCCTGTTATGAGGGCTGATGATCGAACCAGCAGTCAGGGCATGGAAGTATTCCTCTATAAGAACCTTCATGGCCGTGAACTCACTGTTGCCAAGTCTCGTAGGATCAATAACAATCTGATCGTAAATTTGGTTGTAGAAACCCGGAGGTGCGGCACTGGTAGCATCCGACTCCAGACGGCCAAGTAGAACCGGAACCTTCAGGGTGTCCTTGGATTCAGCCAACTTGAATAGCGGCCTAAACCTGTCCACATACTTTCTCTGGGACGGTGTGAGTTTGCTGTATAAATGATCGAAGGCTTCTGATACTGGGACATTACCCAATCCACTGGGGAGAGGAGAGAACAGCATATCAGGTTGACCTTCACTGACAGCACCCTTGGCAAACTGGGCATCCTCCGACCTGTTAAGAAACTCTTCCTCTGAGCTAATAGACTCGTAAAGTGAAGCCTCATTGAACGCACCCCTAATGTCCTTCCTCAACACCCTGACCTTCTCTTTTATGAAATAGTTAGTCCACTCACCACCACCGCCAGAACCGTAAACGGGCTCAGTCTTTTTCTTACCTAATTTCTTAGATTTTTTCTTGCCCGTTTTCTTGTCTATGAAAGTTACTTCGGTAGACTTGTACACTTCCTTTGTCACCGGCTTCCAATCACCTCGTTTATTATCCCATATATAGTATAATGTTTTAGTTACCTTAGGAGCCCCAGTTAGCTTGGGGAAAACTTCCTTGGTTCCGTCGGGCCTTATAATTCCCCTAGCCCTTTCATCGTTAACCTCTCGGTAAATTCTGGCTATCTCTTTCCTTACCGTATCAAAGCTGAAGTTCCTAGTATCGTTAGACCTTTCACTTATTATCTTCTCCAGCTTAACCCGTAGATTAAACAAGGAATCAGAAACAATCTTACGCCTAGCCTCAAGTTCAGCCAGATACTCCTTTGCCCTGCGTTGAACAATCCTGTCCCCCTCCTTTACATTGATCTTTATATTGGTGTTTCTAGGAAGAACGCCCTCCCTCTGTATCACCTCAAAGTATCCGGCCATTGCGGAGTTATGGGTTATGATAGTGTCGGGGGTTAGCTCGGTGTTCTCCGCCAAGTATTCATCTGAGAATAGCTCCCCTGCCCTGATTTGCGTGCCAAAGGACTTGTACCTCTTTACAAATTGTTCCAGCTTGTTTCCACTTAGTAAGTCTATCTTCTGGTCGAGTCTGGAAATCTCCTTAATCAGTCTCTCCCTCTCCCTCATTGTCCTGCGCTGCTCTGGGTGCTTAGAGTTATCTCGCTCAATTGATCTTGTTAGCTCAGGAAGGAAAGCCTCATTCCAAATCCTATTCCTTACCCCTCTAATCCCGTGAGCCTCAATCGCGCCAGTAGTCTTAAACCCTATCCTGTCGTCCAACATAGACCTGAACTGTGCAATGAAGCTGGCTATATCTTCTCTCGACTTCTGAACCCTAGCTACATCTTCAGGTGTCCGGTTGGCTTCATCAATCTGTCTGCCTAAGTCTGGGCTGATGGCAATTAACTCGTCTGCGGTGTCCTGACTGTCATCTTGGTAGTACGCTTCGTTCTCGTTTATTGCAGAGGAAATGGCTGCTTCAGCCTCCTGTCTCTCTTGATCTACTGGCCCTGCAATGTTCTCCATCCTTAGCTCACCCGTGACCCTTTTAGCCCCCTCATGAGGTCTTGAGGCAAACTGCTCCTCTAGCTTTTTCTTCTGATTCCTAGCCTTTTCAAGACTGTCACGCATTGAGTTTAGGATAATAGTCTTGCCTCCAAAGTTTCTATAAAGACCAGCATCCTTAACCGATCTGCCTCTATCCTTATGGTTCTGGACACGATCCTTGGCCATAATGACAGCCTTTGAGAAAGCGTTCCATGCGTGGTCAGCAGCCTCAGTCCCGTAAGTGTTCCTCCAGTTGGATGCGAGGTGGGTGGCGAACCTTCTCCAAGTCTCTATAAGACTAACATCAAGCATATTGCCGTTCTTATCCCTAACAGTCTTTACTGGTGCAGCAAACCCAGCCAGTTCACCAGTTATCCCCCCAAATTCTTCCCACAATGACTCATTAAACAACTGATGCCTTGGATCGTGCTCAGACTCAGCCTTGGTGCTAAGGTCGTGATCCTCGTTTATCTGGCTTATCTCCGCGTCTATGACTGCAATCTGCTTCTTGAGTATTTCAACAGTTTTGGGCTCATTTATATTGCTGACAATTTTATCCTCAAGATCACTACGCTGCTTAATTAGATTGTTTATTCTTTTAATAGCACCGGAGATACTCAAATCCTGTTCGGTTGCTTGGGGTGATGACTCTATGGGTGTTCCGGTAAATAGCTCTAGCCCCTCAACCCCCATGTCAGCAGGTCTTTTTCCTTCCCTTATGGCTAACTCTCTGTCTACCTCTAGGGCTGACCTATCCTTCGGGATCATCAACTTCTGCTTAAATCCTATTTTCTCTTTCTGTGTTGGTTCGCCAGATTCAACCTTGATCTTCGGCCCCTTCCTCTCTGCCTCTGCCTCTTCAATCACCTCCTCTGTCGTCTTTTCAACTTCAAGAGTATCCTCCGTATCCATAGCTACACCTGTTGCTGGGTCTATCTTAACCTGACCCCTTTCCTTGCCCTCCCTCTCAGCAGCAGCCGCCTTCTCAGCAGCAACGTCAAAAAGATCACGGGTTGCGGTATCCGGCTTTCTACCTTTGGCAAATGGATCACCTCCTGTTGTGTCTACGCTGGTGTCAGTGGTAGGCTTATACGTTTCGTCAAGGTAAGTTCCAAGTGCTCTAAGCCGCTCCGTGTCCTTGTTGTCAATTACAGGGTCGTAAGCATCGGCTACTTTATTAAAAATTTCTCTATAACTAAGCCCTTCTCCAGAGCCAGAAAGCTCCTCCCTGACAGAATCTACTATAAAATCCACTGATTTAGCAGTCTCTTCGCTATCAGACATAACTTCAAAGATAGAGTCCTCAGGGCTTGCGAGAACACTGAAATCCTTTTTACCCAATGCTCCTGTAAGAATTTCGATTGCATTTGAAAGCTCCATTGATTCACCCTTTAAGGATAGTCTCTGTTGCCCTGCCGCCGTTACAGTAGTGCTTGCTTTAATTCCCTTCTTCTTTGCTATCTCTTTCAGTCTGTCGGCAGATGGATTCCTTTCTATGGTGACGATATCACGGTCTACCATATCCTGTCTTTCCTCCGCATCCTCCAAGGAATTGTACTTGTCAACATCAGCCACCTTGCCTACAACAATCTCAGATACAGGTTGGGCATCTGGTGTCTGGCTTGCTCTTGCTGCATAATCTCTGGCTGCTTGCCTTATGGCTCTGTCTGTAGCAGCGTTGATTGTTTTCAGAGCCTCTTTGTGTCCGGTTCTGGATATAGCACCTTCTTCACTTGGGGGAATAGCCTTCTCGTCCCTACTCTTTACCTGATAAACCTCGTCAATGTGTAAATTGTATACTTCAGCCTCGCCCTTGGTTAAGTCTCCACGATCCAAATCTATCTGAACACCCTCTTTCTGCTGGTCTGAAGTAACGCCAGCTTTCCTGAAATCATTAATCCTATCATTAAGTGCCTTGGCGTGTTCTGGGGTCATGTCCTTGGTTAGATGCCCTACAGTCAGGTCAAATGGAGCCATCCCGAACTCTGCTATACCCTCAAGGAATACACTCTTCCAATCGTCAATCTTACCCTCGGATGCCAACTGACCAAAGGCATCACCAGCACCACCAAGCACACCCTGAAAAGCTGTCGGGGCTAGGAACGGGGCGGCTTTCTCGGTTCCCAAAAGGGAAATCCTAGCAGCCTCATCTAATAACCCCGTCTTTGGTATTTTAGCGGAAGTCCTAGCCCCTATCGCCTTAGCCTTGGAGCCAGCAGCAGTGGAAATTCTTCCAGCCACGGTAGCGGCCCTTCCAGTAATGCCCAAAGACATAGTATCAAATACAGCCACAGGTAAGCCGTACTTAATAGCCTTCGCCCTTGCTTGCTTCATCTTGTCAGGATCATTTATGACATCAAACAAAGCCTGAGGGTCGTCCATCACATCCCTGCCTACAGTAGCCTCGATGGTTTCTAGGAACTTGGAGGAGGCAGATAAGTTATAGGATGTCTTACCCATTCCAGCAGCACCTCCCCACAGAGCACCAGCACCAGCAGTAGCTCCAGCAAGAGGCCCACCTATAGCACCAGCAGCAGCACCAGTGCCAGCACCGCCAGCAACCCCAGCACCGATCTTATCCCAGCCGTGATGGAGTAGGGCGGCTAAGGATTCAGTAGTTACTTCAGCTAAAATAGCCGGAGTTTCCTTTAACCCCCAGAACTCACCCCAAGAATCAACAAACCCAGTAGCCTCTTGGAACTCTTTGAAGTGTGGGGAAACCTCAAGCTCCTCCATTTCCTTTCTTATCTGGACAAGTTTGGCTGCGTCCTCACGGGTAAACTCTTTCTTAGGGCCAGCGAATGATGATATAAGATCAGCCTGTTTAGACATCAAGACACCGCGCTTACGGGGATCATCTAGGTAGGTAGAGAATATCCCACGCTCTTCCTTCGGCCTGTCTTTTAGGTAGCTAAAGTCCTTTGCTGTCTGACTGTCGAATGCCGCACCGTTCTTTCTTTCATCGAATCTCTTTGCAGACGGCTCGTACTGTTTAAGTTCTGGGTGGCTTATTGAGGCGTGTGGGTCTGACTGAATTATGGCAATAGCAATCTGCTCATCACTCAAGCCAGCAGACTTCTCAGGGTATCTATCCCTCCACCATTGAATAATAGAAGGCATTACTTAATGATTCCAAGTTTACGAGCTAGAGGTATGCTGATCTCATCCCCAAGTGAATCACTTAAAGTTCTATACTTCTTGGTATCATCTAACGCTTTCAGCAGCTTGGCTTCCTTCTCCTTCATTGCCTTTAGCTCGTTATTGGCTGACTCCCTGTCCCTAACCCCCTTATTCAGTTCTTCCTTGCTCATTCCGCCCTTAGGCTTCCAGTTGGCAGCGTCTTTGAGCTTCTTGATTTTTTTCGGAACAGTAACTCTAGTGCCTAGATGCCCACCTGATCCGTAGCTTCTCCATTTTGCTGATCCAGTTAAGTTGAATAACTCCTTGCCAACCGCTTTTGGCATAGTGCTATCCTTGTCGTTCTTAGGGAAACGCTTACCCAATATCATGTATAAATCTTGGTTGACCTTTTCCGGTATTCCGCTAGTCCAAGTTTTAGTTTCGCGTGGCTTTCCAGATGCAGAGCGGCCAGTCTTATAGGACTCCCTTCCGAAGTGTAACATAACCTTATCGTCAACAACCGTATAGTCTTTTTCGGTTATGTAATCCTTAACAATCCTCCTTGTTAGAAGAATATCCTCTGCCTCTTCGCCTTCCTCAACATTTTTCCTAGCCTTCAGAACATCGTTCCAATCCTCACCAGAGGGGTTAGCGTTGTATTTCTCGTATGCCTTTTTGGCTTTCTCTTTCAGGGACTTAACATCCTCAACCCCGTCCTCCATCATTCCCCCTATTGATTCTGGGTCTGTGTAGAAACGAGGCTTTACCTCATCAGGGCTTAACCCTTCAGTTCCCATAGAGGAGGTCGGAGTAATCGGTTCGGTGTAAATCGCTCCACCACCCGTTACCTTAATTGATTCTGGGTCTGTGCTCATCTCCCCTACAACATCGTCCGTAACTGTAGGTATTGATGGGCCGGACTCAGGAAGCGAAGAACCAGATAGAACTCCTTGCCCCTTTCGGAACCCGTCTAGGAACTTGGCAATTTCAACTGCCTGAGCTTGAGGAAGTAGCTGTCTCCCTGCTGGTGTGCCTGTTATGGCGAGGGGCGATCCTTGAAGGGTGGTCTGCGTCCTTGTTGTCGTGACCTGCGCATCAGATTGTTCTTGGGTTGGGACATTAAATGAAACCTTCGGTATGGTCTGGCCTGACTGGCTTGCTGGGCCTGTTGTGCTAGACATAGATCGCTCTGCCTTAACTGGTTGATTGGTTAGAAGCCACTCTTTAGCCCATGCCTCCGCAGTAGCAATGGTAACGTCATAATCAAGTAGCATATGCCTTTCTTTAGTCTCGGCTCCATCCGGCCCCTTTACAACCAGCGGATTACCTTCAGCGTCCAGATTGTATGGGGCTGACTTCTGATATGCAAAAATTTCTCCAGCCCTTGGGCCTGACTCATTCAGAAAACTTAACGGAACCCCTAGTGTCTTAAATCTGTCTACCAAGTAATTTCTCGCCAAGACATCTTCTTCGCCCATCCATCCAAACTTCTCGGTAGCCTCCTTTAACTGAGCATCTCTACGCCTACCACTTACTGAAGCTCTTGCTGCCAATTTTTGTGCTTCATAAGCCTTCCTCTTAACGTATTGATCCTCCTTTAGCAGACTCTCCCCCATTCCAGTCCACTCCGAAGTTAACGCCTGATGCAGCGTCTCGTTATACGCCCTTACCGATTCAGAAGCACCCACTGGAGGTTTGGCGAAATCGGCTATAGCAAGTCTAATTTTCTCCTCGATCTCATGAGGGCTGTTGATAAGTTTCCCGCTGGCATCCCTTTCCATGATCGTAGCCATCTTCTGCCTAACCGCTGCTGCCTGATGATCTATAGCAACCATTTGAGCGGTGTTGTTTTGAGCGGCTGTCTTTGTGTCGTCGTATTCGTTTTTCTTCTGGGCGAATACTTCTTGTTGAGTTACCGCTTCCATGTAACGCGATTCGGCCATCTTTGTATCGGAATTAGCGTTCTGTTGTGCTACCGCCCTTGCCGCTGTTACCGAATCAGTAAAATCATCAGCTTCTTTTTGCCTGAAATCAGCATTAGCCTGAGCTAACTTGGCGGCGGAAACTTCAGACGTTACTCTGGAATCAGCAAAAGATTGAAAGTCCTTATCTCCGTACTTTTCGCTAATTTTACTATCAAGATCGGCCTTAATCTTAGCTTGTTTTGCCGCTGCCATTTTGGACTTGGCTGATGCTTTCCCTTCTTTTGTGATAGATGTCTCACGTTCAAAGAACTGCCCAGCTAGAGCCCCTTTACTTCCTTCGTGAGCCTGTTCAAATTGTTTCAGCAACTTGGGAGCCTCAGCCATATCAGACTTATCCCAGCCCCTCTCCTTGTCGCTTTTTTCAGCTTCAGCAATTCTGGCTTTTTGTTCTTTGGAGGGCTTGAACTTGCCAGTACCCCAGTAATCTTCACGCTTCTTTGTCTGGTAGTCTTTCTTTGCCGATTTGCCTTCCCATTTCAAGACACTCCTCTGGGCTCTGGAGAGTTTCCTTTGCTCGGCATCATTCCACCCCTGTCTCATTTCTGAGAGGACATTACCAGCGGCGTCCCAACCTGTTCCAAATCCTACTTTTCCCATAATTATATTCTCCTATTATTTTCTAAATGCTCCACCGAAACCCGTCAAAAACGATGTGTCGCCGCCGAAAGTTTTCATCCCTCCAAGACCTCCAGCAAGACCTGTCATTCCTATTTTTGCCACACCCCCAAGAACCGCCCCGAACGGATCACTCTGATTAGCCATTTGAGTTCCGTATATACTCGCCTGAGTGCTGTAGATGTTAGATGCAAACCCAGTACCCAGAGCACCAGCATTAGGATTCACTCCCATACCTTGCTGTAGTTGCTGACCCATTAGCGGAGCCGCACCCTGTTGAGCACCAGACACCTGACCGAACTGAGCCGTTTGAGGCATACCCATATATGCTCTAGCCATGTTCATGCGATCACCTAATAGCCTCCTGCCCATGTTGTACTGAGATAAGGTTTCCTGCATCGCCGGAGCAGTGCCAAGCATAGACCCTCCTCGCGCTGTCGCTGAACGCCTGAATGTTTGTTCCGCAACCCTAACCTCCTCATCAGACAACTGAGTTCCTTTCTCAAGCTCGGCTAGGGTCATCTCAGCAAGCCTTTTCCTAACCTTAAAGCCTGTAGGGTCAGACTCCTCAATCCGCTTCAATGCCTCATCAGCAAACTGAGCACCGTACTTCTTCTGGATATCAAGAGCAGTCTGGGCCATAGTATCTGCACTGCGGGAGAACCCCTCCAGATTTCCTACCTGTTGGTCTAGGTCAGATATTCCACGAAAATCGTAATCAATAGTTCTGTCACCTATTGTAACCTGACCATGCCCACCCATCTTGGCAGCAGCCTCAATAGCTTTCCGAGCAGGGAGACTCTCCACATCGGCAATGATCCCCTCACGGTTCGCCTCGGCATAGTTTGGGACTACTGGTGGTGGCGGGGTTCCCTTGTTAACGGCATCAGCCGCAGCCCACCACTTATTGCGGTATGATTCAGTTATCTTCTTAGCTATATTAAGGCATTGCTCGTACATTGTGATCCTCCCAAGCGTTCATTGCATTATCATAAAGATGTCTCATGTCGTCCCTATCTAGTTTTACCATGTCTTCCACACTAATAAACTTACCATAAAGCTCCTTACCCCAGTATCCGGTAATGTAAGCCTCTGCTACCTCAGGGGAATAGTCTGTTATAAAAACAAAAGACCTTCCTAGCAGCGATCCGTTAATATCAAACGCACTCCCTACATACACCCCTGCTGGTGCTACTTTCTCCATTAGTATATTCGCAGTCGGAACCTTGTCCTGATACTGCCTTCCTTTTATTACTGGGCCGCTTATTTCCATATAAAACCCTCTCAATTAATTCTGGTGGAATCCTTCTTCTCTTACCATGTCTAGTAGCGAATAGCTTGAGTTCTCTCCAATCGGGAGCCCTTTTTTCAAGCTCATCGATGATAGTGTCCACGACCCACCTTTCCGAACATATAACGTCCGAGAGGTAGAAACTGTCGCCCTCTGGGTTGAAGGGTTGCCAATGCCGATCCAAGTCACTTTCATTGATTCTGAATCCCACTCCCACCCCGACCAGTACACCAGCCTCCTCGACGAGACAGAGACTTCCATTTTCGTGGTGGAACCTGAGGTATATGCCCAAGATATTGTCCGGCCATCCTCCGAAACAGAGCCCTCTGGTGTCACTCCCCCGACAGAAGCTAATGATATCAGCAATTCTAAATCTTGTGGCGTCGTCATCAGTCATTTCTCCAGAGCCATTGTGTTCATATAAGCACTTGCCTTAATAGACCTAAGATGAAGATAGCCGCTAGACCAGTGTGCTATAAACTGAATCTCATTAAACTCCCCCTTAGTGGTTAGATTATACGACTTATTAATCACCCGAACTGTGGGCAGATTAAATGGCATATCTATAGGTAAAGCGTTGGTGGTTCCGGCATTAGACAGCCCCTCATCCATAGCAATATCAACAGAGCCGCCAGCCCCATCAAGAGTAGTCAGAAAGGTTCCGCTTGGCGACCCTGCGATATGCCCCTGAAGCTCAACATCAACATGGTTCCCCAGCTTAGGAGATAGATAGTCGCCAAACACATGAGCCCTAGTAACCAGCTTGGAGGCATAATCAGTTCCATTATCCTGAAATGTAGAAGCTGATTCTGATGATTCGGAAACATAGTCAAGCCATGTAGATACATTCCCAGAGCTATCTCCCATTATCATTTTAGGAAAGCTGGAAAACCCAGACTCAGAAAAGCACAATGGAGTCCACCCAGTCCAGTACCCAGACCAAGACTTAGTTATAGTATTAAAGACAAGAGTATAATTAGGTGTGGTAGAGGCATCAATGGGAACACTTATTATGTATCTATTATTCCAAAACCTAGCGCAACTCTTTGAGGCATGGCTCCAGTTAATCCTTTTTATGTAGTCATCAATAGGTATGGATATAGGCTCGGAAACAGAAGATTGAGCACCGGATAAAATAGTCCTGACAGTCCTAACTCCATCTCTAGCAAGAAAGAAAACATCTGCCCCTGCCTGAGCTATGGTTCTGTGACTCTCACACCCAACCGTATTATCAATCCTGTGAACATTCCAGTTAGCTGCTGTTGTCTGTGAGGGGTCTGTGGATATGACATGAATAGACCTCTTCTTAAACACAAGCAGATTAAAGTTATACCAGCTAACTATTCCGACAATCGGATCGCCCTCACCACCTCCAACCCTGAACTGGAATGATGAGCCCCAAGTACCCCCATCCAAAAGATCACTCGCAGCCACTTCATCATCGTAATTCTCAGTGTTGGCGGCGAATAGCCTGTTAGTGTGAGTCACCAGATACTTGCTCTTAGGGGCTGCTGATACGGAAGTGCATGATGTCCCACCGCCAACGTAATAGGTAGTGTCTGGGTCTGATGAAGTCTCACCGCTGGACATATAAACCTTATCAACCAACTGAGCAAACTCGACATTGCTTGTTGCCTGAGGCGAGTAGCCGGATACGGATGAGAAAGAGGAACCAGTAGACTTATAGAGGACTCCGTTGGATACAGCCAGTATCTCTTCGTAGGATGGAGTGTCAAAGTAGCTTAATCCTAAGATGGGATCGGTTAATGTTGAGCCAACCAAAGATGTCCCTCGACGGGTGGTTATAGCACCAAACCTGTCTATGTCCATGTTCTTGGCTTCTGAAAACTGAGAGTCCTTTAGGAGATTTGCGCGTACATTGCTTACCTGACCGCCTATGAAAGTGCCAGTGAGGTCGTAAGCAAGCTGGTCGTCAAGACCGTCATTGTAGTGTACGGGCATTATAAGAAGTCAGTTGTGTTCCAATCACTCTTAACCTCCGGTATTATCCTTGTGTTTGATGCAGCTTGGTGGTTCTCCATGTCTTTAGCTATCTGTAGCTGGGAGGCTGCTTCTTGATATTTCATCTGAGCTTTCTGGTACTGACGTAAGTGCTCAAGCATATCTCCCTCAACGAAAGCAAGCAGGGAGTTATCTGTGCCCTTAATAAGCGGAGAGTCAGAGTCTCCAAGGGACGTAATCTTGAGCTTTCCCAGAATAAGGAGCGTCTTGGATTCTTTAGGTTTTCTTAGTAATTTAATCTTCGCCGCCCCAGAGCTACTCTTTGCTGTTACAATAAAGTTAACCACTTCGCCTGAGTCATTGAAGAGGGTTGGGTCTATCTGGAATACTGCCGAGTAGTCAACAGGAGTAATTTCCTTATCATCCCACACTGCGGCAACAGGGAAGTCAACAGTTGAGTCAAGGGTAACTTCCTGAGTATCTATAGCTACCGTGTATGATGTTGTTCCAAGACTCTCTCTCCATAATGCAGAATCCCATATCATCTCATATCTTCGGTCAATGAATGACTTCAGTAAGTTAAGGCTTCCTTGATCGGTTTTCTGCACCTTATCCGCCACAAATTGTGCTAATGCTGCCTTAGTCATATTACTCCATTATTGCTGAATTTCCTCTAGCAGAAAGTAAGAGGTAGACCGATACTCCCCAGTGCTTGTCCCTCCTGAATCCCCGTCACTGTCTACACTGTATTCCCTGTTCAGGTATAAATAGTTACCGGGATAAGGGCTGTAAATCACTCGGTAGCGAACGCTTGTAGATGCAGGAGTATCAATGTAATGCCAAGTTGAGCGACCATTGTTGCGGTGGCCACTTCCATGTTGAGTTGTGAAAGCCACCCGTACGCGAGTTGCCGCTGCATCTCCTCTTGGAAGGTCAGTCCAAGTTGTCCCACTATCAACAGTTCGCTGAACACGCACAGGTACGCAAGTATTACCATCATTGGTGTCAGTTTCTAGGTCAATAGTCAGCTTAACTTTACTTCCGCTTGCTACGGTTAGGCTCAAGTCCATGCTGTCACTGTTATCATCCTCTACAAGCCAGAACGCTTCGTCATCATAACGCGTGCCTTCAACGGGGTCAACGGACTCGGATGAATGGTTATAAACCCTTGCTGTTCCGGTTAGCGAAGCCTGTGCAAATGCTGGAATATTCGTAGCCCAAACAGGATTCGCCCCTGTGCCTTGGGTTTTAAGGACTTGCCCACTCGTTCCAAACCCTAGCCTTGCTGGTGCGCCGTCTGCTCCATAATAGAGAATATCCCCCTGAGTGCCGTCCTCCAGTTTTGCGAGCGTGATTGCATTGTCAGCAACCTTAGCCGTAGCTACGGAATCAGTAGCGAGCATATCGGAATTTACTTGTACCTCCGAGACAGTGCCAGCAGTGCCAGCCCCAAGAACCCTATTGTCAGTAACGGTGTCCTGAATCTTAGCATAGGTTATAGCGTCATCATCAATATCACCCGTTGCAATTGTGCCATCAAGAATCTCCGTGGTAGTCACCTGACCGCTGGCTATTTTTGCAGTCGTTATAGAATTATCATTTATGGTGGCGTTCCCAACAAGATTATTAAGGTTACTGTGATTAACCTCATCTCCACTGCTATATGTGTGTCCACGGCTTAAATCTGGCATTTTATTCCTTCTTCTTCTTGGCTAGTGCCGACCACACTACACCGATAATTGTAATCAAAGCACCTACAAGTGCCTCTATCTCAGTCTCAGCCACAACACCCTTTGCCACCAGTGCTCCACCGCCAGCAGTTAGTATGTGTCTAATTACTCCATTTAATATACTGTCTTTCTTCATATTATCCTCTAGGTTTTCTCTTATTGTTTTTTGCTTTAGAGGCTTCTGCATACCCCTTCTTTGTGTACGGGAAGTTCTTAACCTTTTTCTTTCCCGCCTTATTAGTAACCGTTACCTTTGGCATATCTTAATCGTCCTTCATAAGTTTAACAATTTTTACAGCAGTCCAAACACAGGTTAGAACAAGCATTAGTATCTTTAGAACCAATTCAAAGTCAGACAGAGAAACAGTGGCGAAAACACCTCCGTTTACCCCGAACACCTTCATCCATTCCAAATCATTCATCATTACTCCACCCGAAGTATCCTAAAATTATTCAGCGGGTTCCACTACTGGTTCCACTACTGGTTCCTGAAACTTGAACTTAGCAGGGAGTGGCCGTGTACGCGCAGCTTCAATCTGCTTGTCTAACGAATCCTTCCAGCCCTTCTCTTCAGCAACAGCGTCGGCCTTTGCAATCGCCCAAGCCTCGTCGATGTCGTTAAAGGACACGAAGTTGTCTGGGTCAAGTGGGCAGGAAATAGCAGTGTCGATGTAGGCCGAGTAGCCGTCATCGCTAACTGCTGTCATTCCAGCTACTAAGGTTTCTACGACTTTTTCTTGCTGGCCGTTAACCTCTTGAGTCGTCACCAAGGGTTCAAGCCGTGTGTATTTGTATGTGTTTGGCATAGTATTTATTTGTTTGTTTAGTTTAGACAGTTGATTCACTCCACCGTGCGGTGACTCCACCTTCAGCGGCCGTCCATGACGTAAGCTCGCAAAGTACAAGCCCCGCAGAGGATATTGATGCTGGGTCGTCACCAAAATTAGTCCAATTTGACGGGGTAGTAATTCCTCCCATGTGACCGTCACTGGACATATCAATCATCAGCCTAACGGTGCGGCCTGCGGCATAATTAGAACCTGTCAATTCTGTTTGTGATTCACTGCCATCCAACGTAAAGGTCTGGAGGTTGCTCTTGCTGAAATCAATATCAACAGTGTCATCCGTGGTGAGGGTTTCAACAGGTTGGGAGACTTGACCGCCGGAGTCGATGGTCATTCTCTCAACGTTATTTGTCCAAAACGTTAGAGGGGTATTCTCACGCATTCTGATGAACGCTTCATTCAAATCATCATTTATACCAACATCCAACCCAGTGGAAAACTCACTTGTAGAAAAACGGGCATATGCATAATCAGCATCATATACATGTAATCTTTGCGCTGGAGACGCAGTGCCTATTCCGACGTTCTGCGAAGAGTCGATTCGCAGGGCTGCCACTCCATCCGTCTCAAATTCCATGTAACCCGTTGCGTCGCAAGTTACTTTTTCGTTAGAATCAAAAGTGGATAATATTGTTTTCCCCGCCGCTTGATTTGTGTAGTAAGCTGCTGTGCTGTTGGCGTGTATTTTAGGGGCTGCTCCCACTAATACATTACCATCAGAGGTGATTCGCATGGCTTCGGTAAGTGTTCCGCTATCTGCCGTTGAGAAGGTTAGCTCACCGTCATCGGAGGTTGTGGTTGTTTCTCCTTGAATCTGTGCGCGAGCATCAGTGTTATCACCGAATGTGATTTTACCGCAGTCCATCGCAGTGCCAGTGTTGTTGCGGCGAAAAGCAATTTCAGATTCGGCCTCTTGATTCAGCTTAACGACCCCCGAAGAGGTGATTCGCATGGCTTCAACCGCAGGGTTAGTCGCGTCTCCGGTTTCAAAAGTCATTGCTGCCGCACCACCAGAGCCAGTTCTAACTGCCCGTAATTTTACTGGTGTTTCAGCATCATCCTCAAACTCTAAACTGCCAATATATGTAGTGCCATCAGTTGAAAGTCCCGAACTCCTCTCCAGCCTCAAACCAGCTTCGTTTGCACCGCCAGAGCAATGCAGAAGTACGGACGGAACCGTAGTGCCTATGCCGACTTCACCCGAATCGAGAATCGTAACCTTTTCTGCGCCTCCAGAAACTAATGCAAGACGTTCTGTGGCCGTGGCATGAATATATCCAATTCCGCCTCGATATTCAGCGTCACCTGTAGTGCCATCTGCAAAATACAAAGCACCAGTATTTGTTGTTCCAGTTGCAATGGTTATTCCCGCATCACCAGCCTCGTACACTACAAGATTATCAGCACCACTATAATAGTCAGCTGGAGACGCAGTACCGATGCCGACGCCACCAGTATTGTAATAAATATCACTCCCGCTAGTTGTCCAAGCACTACTGCTACCAGCACCCAACTGTACGTCAGTGCCAGCATCATCAGTGAAGTACAAGGTGTTGGGTGTTCCTGTCTTAACCCATATCTGGCCGTATGCCTCAGTATCAGAATCAGCAGCAGCTTGTTCCTTGAGAGTGACTGAGCCTTCAACGGTTAATTTAGTAGCGGGAACAGCCACCCCGATGCCGACTTTGCCACCTTGGGTCTGTAACGCGATATTTCGGTAGGCTGTATCCTTCTTGATACCTTGAAGCCAAGGGCCAACCTCGTCTGTAATTCCGATTTGAAGTTGCTCATCGGTAGCCGCATCACCCGTGGTGATATGGAAGATGCCCGCCGTACCCGAGTCGGCAGATGCTCCAGAGGCTCCCTTTACACCAAGAACTGCTAGTGGCGTTTCCGTACCGATGCCGACATTGCCAGCCGTAGTGACCACGAAATCAAAATTACTTCCATCATAAACAGCCAGTCCATAACGATTATCTACAGAGCCAGCGTGTTCTACAATTAAGCCGTACCCCGTTGCATGATCCTGTTCAAACCTTGCTACCCAATCACCGTCAGAACTTTCTAAAACGTGTAACTGCTCTGTTGGCGAATCCGTACCGATGCCGACGAGTCCGGCTGAGTCGATGGTCATCTGTTGGGACATAACCCCGCCTGTTCTTGTGGAGAAGCCCAACGAACCATTGTAATTAGTAGTGGCTCCTGTGCTGGTTGCTCCAATCTTTGCCACTAATGCTAAATTCCCATCATCATTAGCGGGTCTGAAGGATATTACTGAAGGCTCATTTGCAGCGGAACTTTCTATCGTGACCCCATCGTAACCAGTGTCAGTCATAGATGTTCCGCTATTAGATAGAACGTGTAGGGAGGTGGATGGCACAGCCGTACCGATGCCGACGGAGCCCGAACTACGGTAGACATCATCGCCGCTTTCCGTCCAGAGATGAGCATCATGGCCGACTAAAGTTGAACTACTTTGACTCATATTATCACCGCCGTAAACCAACAGTCGGCAGAACCCAAGGTGAGCGTTGTGTTGGTGGTTGAGTTGGCTACATAAATACCGTTCTCGAAGTTCATTCCTCGTACCGGAACCTCAATATAGAAGTTATCTTCAGCCGCTATGAATATGGGATGTATCGCGGGGGCTGTCCCGTCACTTACGGCAGTCTTGCTATCGAACACCATAACCCATTGTGCGCTCGTTTTTTTAGATGACCCTAGAAGGCCCAGCATTACGCCACCTCCCCTGCGAACTATTAGATCGTTGTCCCAAGTTGTGTTGGACACCATCGTTCCTACATCATTAATATCTTCTCTAGGCATTAGTTACCCCCATGCTTGTTTAATTTGTTTTTTGCTGAACTCAGACTTCCATTTGCTGCCGTGATCGCATTCCTGCTTGTAGTACCCCTTCAAAACTCCATCTTTCATATTGCTTGGGTTTGAAGCTACTCCCGTGAAGGCTACGGGTTGAGGAATAACCACCCTCTTGTATCCCTCTGGACACACATCCTTATCCTTGGACAACCTTAACTCCTCCACTCTACCTCCACTGTCATTCTCGTAAACGTATAACGGCATCAGAACCTTAAAGTGTAAAGGCCGAGGGAGTTTCTTACGCTCCCCCAGCTTGATTATTCAGTCTTAGGAACCACCATGCGAGTAGGCAGATTTCGAGCGAAGGACGATGAACCAATTTTCGTTCAGTACCTTAGCGGTGTAATATGCCTTCCAGCCGATTGTCGTGGTTTGGTTAAGCGGATCGCTCTTATCGGGAGTGTCCGTAATAACTATTGAGGGAGACTTCGGTGAGTCGCCAGCTAATGCCGGAACACCAAAGGCGTCACCACCCAAGATGATAGATGAGAATACATCACCGGAGGCATTATAAGTACCTTTATCGGCAGCAGAGCCCTCTATGTATGGGTTAGTGTCCTCGATTACCTTCACGCCGTGGAACGAGCCCACTTCGCCCTTAAACAAACCTTGAACAGCACTGTACTTATGGGCTTCGAGCCAGTCAGAGTTGTTCATTAGGTCGCGTGTTACTTGAGGTGAAGCGATCATAACATACTGCCCAGAAATTTGGGGAGCACGATTGATCTTCAACTGGGTAACACTGTCCAATAGGTCGGTTGCGTCAATTTTACCGTTCGCATCCGTCAAGGCGTCCAGTTCAGCAAATGTGGTAGCTGTTCCAGAATACTTCTTGGTGCGACTGTCACTCTCATCGGTGTCACCGGAATTAACCAGCTCGTCACGAATGAGGTTGTCACAGTATAACGCAGCGTCCTCACCATTTGTTTTGATGGCTTGGGACATGATGTTTAGTAGCGAGGTAGCGTTGAGTACGTCTGTTACAGCGATTACCTGACCGATTTGGTTCAGGGTCGCCTCGACATAAGCAAGCGTCAGCTCACGATATGCGCTAGATGCCATCGCGGTTCCTTCAGTGAGGTCTACCACGCTGGCTGCTGATGGTTCATTAAAGCGGAAGAATCGGATAGTCTGAGCACCAGCATTTTTTGGTAGTGGTGCAGTTTTTCCGAACTCAGCTTTTCGAGTGCCTTGTACCGCGTAATCTAACAACTGCTTACTGAAGTATGTTTGATACTCGTTAGCAATCGACGCGGGATTGGTTGTTGATAGTGTAGCCATTATTTAATGCGTTTCCTCCATTAGTGAGCTACAGCGGCATCGACTTCGGCAGCGCGGCGTTGTAATTCCGCAAACTGTTCTTCCGATGTCAACTCGCTAAATGCCCTAGACCCTACAGGGGCCGATGAGGGCTCGGAGCCACCAATGGATAGTTTAGTTTTTAGACCATCATTCTCCTTCTGAAGAGTGTTGATCTGTTCCTGAAGTTGTCCTGAAGATTCGACTTTCATCTGCATGGCAACGATATCTGCTGCGTCAACAATGCCTCCTGAATATGTAGCGAGCACAGGTCTTTCCTGAAGGATTCCATTTACCGCCTTACGGAACGTGGAGTTAGCGTCTCTCAGTTCAGGATATGAATCTGCGGCACGATCAAAATTGTCGCCCCACTCCTTCTTGAACTGATTATCGTTGCTTTCCACTTGGTTGTTCCGCCCCATTTCCCTTACCCTTTCGGCTTGCTCCCTAGCCTTTTCAGCTAATCGGCCTTCGCCATCCAGTTCAAAGTTCTTGGCAGCGGCATCATAATCCTCTGCGGTATTCCCGTCCTCATCAACATAGGCTGCTGGCTGGGCTCGTTCATTCAAGGTTCCTCTCAGTTCCTCAAGCTCACGCTCCTTATCGGCCAGTTCCTCTTTAGTGGCATTAAGTTTACGCCAAGATTCGTTAAGCCGTTTTTCAGACTTACTCGTTCTTTCGTCAACTTCAACTGTCAAAGAACTATCAGGTACTTCTGGAGGCCCAGCGTCAGCTTCCGGTTCAGGGGAGGGCTTCTCGGACTTAGACTCAGGAGCCTCAATCTTTGTTTCCTCTTTAGGTTTTTCTGGTTCCGGTTTAGGTTCTGATCCTACATTTCTCCGTTGCTCAATTTCAGCAGCGGGTACTTCAGCGGGATGCTCACCTTCACTGTAGCCCGATAACCTATCCTGTTCCGCAGCCATATCCTGTAACTGCTCCAATGTCCTACCTTCTACTTCTTCACTCATGGTTCTCTTTGTGCATTATTTCAAGATAACCCGCACCGTGCTATCCTGTGGCGTGTCTTTATATTTCATTCCTGATCGACACAAACCAGAAATGTATTGTTAGGATGTCTTTATAGTTCGAGGTTACTCAGCTCATCCTCTTCTGAGCCCCCGTAAAGTTTATTGTCGGCTAGAGATTCTATGCTACTAACCGCACCCTTGAAACCATTAGCAAATCCTGCGTTATATTCAAGGTCTTTTTTACTCTCTATACAACTAGACTGAGTTTTGATGACCATATTCAACAATGTCATGCCTAACTTCTTTCCCGTGTCTGAACTGAGGAATAACTCAAGAACCTTGGCATCCTCGTTTGTCCAGCTAGGCTCATTAACCCAACCGATCTCTCTGGCAAAGAGCATCATAGCCCTTATCTTTCTAAGCATATCTTATTACCCTTTCTTATATTATCCTTAACCCACATAGGTTTCAAGTTACTAAAGTGCCAACAAGCCTCGAATTCCTTCTTATTATTTAAGTCAAAGGCTGTGATTGGTATATGATGATCTACTGCCCACTTATTCCCATAATTATCCCAATTCATCCCCTTTTTGAACTGAACTTGCAAATGGGTAATTAAATGATCTCTTTCGCATCCGAGCAGTTGCAGGGTTCTTTTACTTTTTCCAGAAACATAAGACGACAGCCTTGATCGCAGATTTGCTACAATTCTTAGCTCTGGGTTATTCCTCATCTTTTCAGTGCGCTGCTTATTTATAAGGTCTTTGTACTTATCGTAGTACACCTTCTGGTCTTCGCGCACCTTCTTCCTGTTCGCGTAATAATACAAGGAAGCCCTTTCACGAAGCCTCTTCTTATTGCGCTGATAATATAGCCGCTGAGTTTCCCTTATTCTCTCTCTGTTTTCTTCGTAATACTTCTTATAGTCTCTCTTCTCGTTGCGGCATTTGCTGTTGTCCTTCTTCCCCATCCGGCAATGCACCCATCTGCCTTTCCTCGGCCAAAGAGGCGGCTGAGTCGGCAAGCTGTTTGCGTAGCTGCCTTGCTGCATTCGGGTTAGCCTGTTCATAGGCGTCCAGCAATTCACTTATACGCATAACAATTAGTTGTTGAGTTTGCTCTGATATTCCTTCACCCGATCCCATCTTCTGATCCAGATATTGAACCAAAACTCCTATCCTTATTTCAAAATTCTCATCCCCTCTGACTGGCACAGGGAATCCGGTTTCCATTATTCCTATGTTATTAGCCTCCTCAAGCCCTTCATGCTGCTGCCTCATCTGAGGGTCTAGGAACATCCTTCTAACAAGGCTTGGGTCGTCCAGTTCCAGTATTGATCTGTCCAGTTCTGCTTGGTTAATGAACGGTGAGCCAGCGAACAACTGCTTCCTCTGCATTGCTTGTTGCAGTTTCAGTGCCCTGTTCTGGCTGTCAGGCCCACCTTTTGGCTCGATAACGTAATCGCCCATAAAGGCTTCTGGCTCAATCCGTCCATTATCCTCACGATACCGGAAGTCCAAGTCCTCTTTGTTGTATTGCAGATAGAGGTTCCAAGACTGCCGATATAGTGATCCGAGGGACAAGCGGAACACACGGGCGCGTAGGTCATTCGATTCAGCCATTAATCCGCTGATCGCGTTGATTTCGGTTGCCGTTCGTCTGTCGCCTTTGTTTTGCATTGATTGTACGCCAAAGTCGGGCATACCTATACGCTGCTCCGCGATATATCGTGTCATCTCGATTTCCTGATCCCAGCTAATCGGAGGGCTGCTCATCTGCACGGGAGCCAAACCAACCGGAAGTATCTGGGCAGGGGAAAGTCTAATGTTACTGCTGTTGGGAATATCTCTGTCGGTCTTAAACATCGGGCGGTTGTAGAGAGTCATAGCATCATGCTTCTCGTTCCACATCTTGCAGAGCGAAGACTCAAACGGTGCTAGTATCTCACAAACTCCTCTGGGGGAATACCAGCCCTTGTCCTTTATCTCATAACTGAAATCAACGAATGGGTAGCTGCCGTGGTTGTAATCCAGCTCCATTATCGGACGAACATCCATGCTGGCAACCTCTGGGCAGAACGTCTGGACAAAAACCTTGCCGTCCTTCTTCTCATAAACCTCCCACAGAATTATCCTGTTCAAGTCAGAGCTATAGTTAATTCCTTCGCGGCGATATGTGTTCACCTCTTTTTCATTACTGTTGCCGACCTTGCCCCTCTTGGACTGTATCTCGTTTACGTCAACGCCGGAATAGAGTGGATTGCTCTTAAACGAATCTACGCTCATCTGCATTATGTTCACTACCCGCTCTGACTCCTGAAGGTTGCGAGTCTTTTCAGGAACCACAATCATCATGGGGTCTATTGCATCGTACTGAACCTTCTTCTTCTGCGCGTCCCAATAGACCTTAACAACTGACCTTCCGCTCATCAGCCCGTGATCTATCCATGTAAGCCCCTCTGATAAAAAGTTAGTGCTCTCCTTTATCTTATAATCAAACCACCGCTCGGCTGTAACAGTTAATCCTCCGTCCTGCTGTCTCATCGGAATAAATGAGGCTATGGTGTCCATCCCCACGATCTGCATATAGTAGAACGGTTTCAGTCTCTCAACAACAGAGTCAGATAAGGGGAAGTGAAGGTCGCTTGCATTGTTCCAAGGCTTATTCTTCCTTCGGAGTCCGGTGTGCCGCATCTCGTACCATAGGCTTTGACGCTGCTCCCACCTTGACCTACCCTTAATGTCGCCAGTTATTTTGTCGTGTAGTTCTGCCCTGTTAGTCATCTTTAATCCTTAATTGATATTCTAAGTCGTTTACTGAGTGCAAGGCTTCCTTCGCCCAACGCTTAACCCCCTCTGAGGATTCCTTTACGGACTGAAACTCAGGCATTTCCGTCAGTCGCTTGACGTTGCCCTCCGGTAGTCTGGTGACTGGAAGCAGCCCAATGCTACCGCAAGAGGTCATCAATAACATCAGCATTGTGCTTGTGGCTATCCGCAGCATTTTGATCCTTCTTCTCCTTTTTTGTCGCAGTCCTGTTCCTGAGCCACCACAGCCAGATAGATAATCCAGCACCAGCAGCTCCAAGTATTCCTTCTATCCATCCCATATATCTAGTAGCACGAATGCTTTGTTTCAAGAACCCCCAGAGAGAGCGAGCCGTCACGGAATCTCTCCGCAAACCATACGCATTCGCGCTCCACTATTCGTAATAATTTTTCCATCCTATGACAATCCCCAAAAGCCTTTCTCCAGCTTCTCCGACCTTCTCCAAAATGCTCACAAGAGAGTAGAGTATAATAGAATAGAGTAAAATACATTATTCCCTATATCCCATGCGCCAAAGGAGCTTTGAAATGTTAAGTGCGGCAGTATCAACCCATTGCTCCTCGTTCTCTTGAGGTATAGACGGATACTCTGCATGGAGGCATTCATGTATAATAACCTCTAACCTTCTCCTGCCTTTTAGTCGGGGGCTTATAGTGATGGACTTTTCTTTATCGGGAATTACGTCAGAGTCTATACAAAGCCCGTCAATGTCCTCAATGTGTATCTTGAATTTCCCAGTGCTGAAGTTGTGTGTCTTTACGCCCATTATCCTGCATCCATACCAGCCACCCCATAACTAGACTCATAAGCATCCTCATCCGGCCAGATAAGATCGAAGACGCTCTTGCGCGATCCCAAGACTGCTGGGTTATTAACTCCACCGCAAGCTAAAGCTCCAACAAGCGCATCAGCCCTGTCCGGCGAATTAAGCCCCCTAGACCTCATATCATCCTTGCTCTCCAGCATTAGCTTACCCTTGCTGTTAGTCTTCCCCAGTCTAGTGGTAAGCTGCTCAACTAAAGTATCATCCTCAGGCAAACGTACATCACCCTTCTCAATCATGCGAGCAGACTCATACCACATCTCTGCCCCTCTATTCCCATAGTGCCTGTCATCATGCGCCCTGCTGCCATTATTTACCCTGTTAACCACCCAACCCGCCTCGGCCAAAGCATCACACATAGGAATACCCAGACCTCCCGCATCAGCGTATATATTCTGCGCTTCCAGCCCCAGCTTCTTAAACTCCATAATAAACCGCCCGACCCCCTCCATCGTGTTCCTCTCCTTCCAGCATTTAAGGGGCAATATCTCATTCCCATCCCGCACACACAGCACATTCTCATCACCCCCAGCCGCAAAATCACAGAAGGCCAGCTTTCTACCCGACCTCTTCGACGGAGGATTCTGATAGCAGAACTGTAAACTGTTGTAAGGTATCACCAAGTTCTCAGAGCCCAAGTCCATGAACTCCCCATAAATCATAGACCTCACCAACGGATGCTCTATCCCCCACTTCTCCGTCTGCTCATCAATCCAATCCTTAGGTATATGTGGGCAGTCAAAAGCCGTGACACTATGCGTATCCCAATAACTAGCCTCCTTGGTAAATGCCTTATAGAAAGCACCGGACGGCCCCCCCGGACTTGACATCACTAGCAATCGACTGGGCTGACACCTAGCTATAGCTTCGTATATAGAATCAGGAACGGTCTTAGCCTCATCAACTATCATCATAAGGTTGTCTGACGGCCCCTGCCTATGCCAGCCCTCAAACTTACCAGCATCATTCGTACTAAATCCAATAGCCCTAGACCCATTCGCGTGCTCTAGCTCATTACTCGTAACCCTCCACCCGTCACCCAGATTGGCAATATACTTACGAAGGTTAGGCCATAACTGATCCTCCACCTGCCTCCACACCCCAGCCGTCGTAATCGTCAGGCTTTGAGGGAATCTTATCATGTGCCACAGAACAGCCGCTCCTGCGACCACAGCGGTCTTTCCTGAGCCGTTTGCTGCCTTCATGGCTACACGGGCCTCCTTGAAATTAAGATCGCTTAGAACGCGTTTCTGCCACTCATACGGCTTCATGCCCAGAAATAACTCAGGGAAGTTCTCCAAATTAGCAGATCGCTCCACTATTCCACGCTTAGTTAGGGGCTTATCTCCCTTTTTAGCTACCTTTGTCTGTATTTCACCAGCCGTTTTCTTGGAGATTTTAGCTGATTTCAGGGGGGTCTTTAGTCTTAGGGCCACTTTTTTGGTGCTCCGATAATTTGAGGGGGGTATATTATATACTATGACGCTATGGGGGGCGTACCCTCCCGTGGTCTGACCCTCTCAGGTGCTCCCGCCAATGCCCGTAATAGCTCTGGGCTAACGGTTCCCTGCGTTTCCTGTTTGATTTCCTGTCTCTCGGTCTTATTCCATTGCGCGTGACGGCGTTCGAGGATTGCGATGGCAAGTTTTCCGTCCCGTTCGGCGTGGTGAGCGGCCAATTGAACCATACGATGCTCATGGTCAGCGGTTGCTTTCTCCACAGCGGATTTCAGTGCGGGATAAATACGGAGCCATTTCTCAACCTGAGGCAAGGAAAGCTCCACGAATTTGCATGCGGAAACCAGATTAAGTCCATCGCGGACGGCGGCAGTTAGCTCATCGATTTTTTCCTCGGGAAGCGGTGGCATCTTGGTCGGTTGGACTATTTTAGGCATATCGTTTATTTAGAATCGTGGTGTCCGTATTTATATGTAGAGAGGCAAGGGTTGTCAAGGCAATCCACCTAGCGACAGCTACCCCACAAGGGCTGCGGGATCGTTCTCTGCATTGAGGGTCACTTCAGACCATACCGAAGCAGAGCGGCACGAAGGTTTCCGTGAAAAACTTGTTATGGAACCGGAAAACCTCTTCGGAGGTGAGGTGCGTAATGGCATCTCGGTCACCCATGAGGGCAGAGTGAAATCATAAACTCAGTTCATAAGAGCGTTGCCCGAATCATGAGTGACCATCCTAGAGTCATTGAGATACATCAAAGAAAGATAAAATCATCATGACAATACAAGAACTAATACCAAAAGAAACCATCGAGAAAACCGTGTACAGAGACGATAAGGAGTTCACTCCGCTCTGTGCAGCAATTAGAAATGCCGAAAGCGGCTTGAAGGTGATGGAGTTGGATTTATGGCAAGAGCTTGTCGAATCTGGCCCAGTAAGCAATGCCCAGCAAAAGAGAATAGATAAGGCTCTGGGCTCACTAAAGGAGCGACTTGAAAAGGAAAAGCATGCTCGCGAAGTGATTGCAGCCAACAAGTTAGTTAAAGTCGAAGCGGCAGTCCGTTGGCATATTGCTAATGGCTGGAAGGACGAGGAAGAGTGTCGCCAAGCGATGCTGAAAAACATTAAGTAAATAACCTATTTCTCGATGGCTCTAGGATGGTCACTGCAAAGAAAACATACCGTCAACAACCATAACAGAAAAGAAAGAGAGGCTAATAATGCCTGAAGTAATAGAGAAACCTGTGGATCAAGCATTGGACATAACACCTATCATCAATAAGGAAGGTAAGCAAACTGGAGAAATTATCCGCGCTGCTTTGCCTAATATTAGTGATGAGGACTTAGGTAACTTGTTCGATCAGAATAGCATCACACCTGAAGCGCAGTATGTTATCAGGACATGGCACAATAATTGTGAAATGGATGAAGCTGCTCCAGAATGGATGAAGAGTCCTACCCCAGAGCAGAATGAATCCCTACAATCTGTGCCGCTGGATGCTAGACTATACAAGAAAGCTATGTCGGCTATAGACTTGGAAAACCGCAAGGTAACTAAGGATAAGGACGGCAAGGTAGCTACGCTTGAAGTTACTGGTCACACCTATGATAGCAATGGTAAGAAGGTTGAGGTTAGAAACTGGACTAAAGACGGCAAGAAGCTGTTTTCTGCCCAGAATAAGACTGATATCTACAACTTCGCTATCAGGGCGGCTGAAACCCTCAAGCATGAGGAACAATATGCTGACAATGTGAAACAGCGAATCAAGAGAGGATTCCGTACCATTGAACAGCGTGAAAGCAAGAGCAAGTTCGTAACCACAATGCTGCGTTTTCAGGATGCAAAGAAGAAGACAATCAGGACAACTGGCGGAAGGGAGATCGATCAAGAGACATTGAATCGTATCGAACGTCTGCACCCTGAGTTGTTAGACAGTAACGAGTAATCACGGCCAACGTGCCGAATAAAGCCATGTCATGATGGTTGGGGAGTCGAGATGTAAAAGTCTTGGCTCCCCTTTTTAATTTCCCCTACTCGAAACACCCTGAGTATGGATGAGGAGGGTCAATAATGATCTGACTGATGAACAAAAGGGTCACGCAATTCCCCAGTGCGCAGAAAGGAAAGGAATACAAAGGCGTTTTTATAGCTATGCTACACTCGCCTACTAACGTGCTTCTAGTGCAGGACAAAGGAGCTAGAGGTGCGTTAGTGAATCAATTTTTAAGTAAAGTGAGCGACAAATTCTGTTGCCAATCAAAAAGAAACATCAAACCAAAAGGAGAGTATGAATACCCAAGAGCTAGAGAGAATAAAGAATGAAATAGTTAGAAGCAACAACGACAGGATAAGAAAAGAAACTCAGGGCATAATAGCAGGAGTTTGTTTTGCCATGCTTATCCTTATTGCACTAGGTCTATACACCTACGCGCTAGTCCAGAAGATAGGAGGATAGGATGACTGAACCTGAAATAATGGAAAAGATAGTCAAGCTGGCAGCAGATCAGCGCGATGATGGCGGTAGTGGACAGGAGTTTGTTTCAACTGCCATGTTTGCTATTGGAAGTGTATGTGCTGCAAGCGATTTCCCTCAAGAAGAAGTAGAAAGCCTTGCGATGGAAGCAATTAGTCAGGGCTACAAAATTAAGGAGCTAAAGACTAAGGAAGGCAAGGAGGTGCATTAAAAATGAGTGAAGAATCAATTCTAAATACAATCAAGATACTAAGACATGAGATAGAATCCTTAAAGAAGGAACTCAGACAGTCTCAAAGGTCTAGTGTCCTGATGTACCGAAAGGCTGGTGAAAGATGCGACCAGATCGAACAGCATATAAACATGAGATACAAACCAGAGCAAGAGCTACCGCCAGACTTGTTGGAAGCAGCAGATGGACAGGAGTTTTTTGATGGATACGAACCAAGGGTAATAAAATGAAGCAGTTACCAAGCACAATAACATTACCAACCAACGATGGAGGGCTGATCGCTACCATAATAAGCGAGCTACTCTCAAGGGGTGTAATATTTGAGGCGCACATAGAAGGAGATGCCTTTATAATTAAATTCGACTAAAAGAAAAGGAATGTAAAATGAGCGAAGAATTAGGAAGAGATATGGGCCTACTTAAAAGAGTAGAAAGCCTAGAGAAAATTGTAGAAGGAACTAACGCTGCATTGCAGATGGTGGCCGAGCGCGTAGGGCTTGAGATAAACGGCATAAACACAGGCAGAAAGAAGGAAATGGATAAGCTGTTTAAGCACCTGTCTGCTGTAGACCTTGAACTCGTAAACCTTAGGTCTAGGCTGACAGAACTGGAAGAAGAGAAGAAAGCTGGACAGTTCCCTAAGCTGAGTGACTACATCGACAACGGAGGATTCCCGCAAAACTAGGAGGATAGAGCAATGAGCAAAGACAAAAACCAGAAACAACTACAGATAAGCTTTGAGGTTGAGGCTGATTTAAGCATGACTGGCCTAGAGGAGCATATCGTTATCTTAGACCACGAAGATTATTCAGATGAGGTGCGTAATATGCTACACACTGAAACCGTGAAGATAATTGCATCAATGGAAAGTCTGGAGGGCGAAGATTATTCGTTTAATTAAATGAACAGACAATTCAGATACCCAGATAGGACAAGGCGGTTGAAGTTTGTTGAGCCGCCCAGTTGGCCATTCAAGCCGTTTCCTGCTACAACAGCAGCCCTAACCAAACAAGAAATCCTTGAGACGATAAGGCTGGATAGTAAACTAAAGGAACTGGATGAATTAGAGGATAAGCTATTATCAGAACTCTATCTCCAGACATCTCCAGACATCTCCGTAATACTCACAAGAGAATAGAATAGAATAGAATAGAATAGATTAGAATATATTATATATAAGAGAGTGCGTACAGGGCACAGAAGAAGATAACTATTATAGCGATCTCTGCTAGCACCTGATAAGGAGAGGGCGTAGGCAT